>Ga0308012_10000246_pt1 | contig 34705 bp, 35 predicted proteins | sample Neamet179_FD_203133 | JGI IMG/M metagenome (GOLD analysis project Ga0308012, IMG submission 203133) | Marine microbial communities from water near the shore, Antarctic Ocean - #179 | ecosystem: Environmental > Aquatic > Marine > Unclassified | place: Southern Ocean | collected 2014-07-25 | reverse complement strand
GCTGAACTGAGATTCTCTCCCTGCTATTCGTAGCGCCCTTTTTCCTTCCCCCCCCATACGAAGGTCAGTCATTGTTATGTTTTTAGCATAAGACGCCACGCGCATCCACAGCCAGGAGAATTGTTTCCTTATGTGCACGGTAATTGGTTAGAATCGAGACATATATCGAATTTACTACCCAAAGAGGTAATACCAATGAGCTGGCCAATTACAATAACGACGCCCTCGCAGTCTCTGCGCACACTTAGCCTAGTAACTCTGGCTGCGCTGCTGCTTAGCTGCAGCCCAGAGACCGAGCCCGCAGCGCCTGAAACACTGGATTCTATCGCCGCTGTGGAGCCGCTGGCAGAACAGACCAGTCCATCTCCCGAGGGCGAATGGGGATCCTTCGCCGCCGACAATGGCCAGTCGAAATATACTAGCCTAGACCAAATTGACGCCAGCAATGTAGCAGAGCTTGAAATCGTCTGGAGAAGGCCTGCACTAGATGCCTACTACTCTGCCATGAATCCAGCGCAGCGTTATACCTCCACCTGGACATCTGCGCCGATAGTGAAGAATGGCATCGCCTATGTGCCAAACGGTGTGGGCCTAGTCGAGGCATTCAATCCTGGCACTGGCGAGACAATCTGGGTTCAAGAGCCCCACGGCGGGGTGGATGGACTGCCTGGCGCAAATACCAGAGGCGTTGCCTACTGGAGCGAAGGCAACGATCGACGCATTCTGGTGCAACGCGGCATCTATCTATATGCCCTAAATGCCGACACAGGGGAACCGGTAGAGGGGTTTGGTGTCGATGGCCGCGCCAACCTACAGCTGATGCCAGAGGGTTCCGAGCGATTTCGCTGGGGTGGCGTACCGACTGTTGTACGCGACATAGTCCTCATCGGGCAATCCATGTCGGACACGTTCTCTAACAAAGAAGCTTTCCGCGGCGATGTGCATGCCTTCGACGTACGCACTGGCGAATTGCGCTGGACTTACAACACCATTCCGCAGGAAGGACAATTCGGCACGGCTAGTTGGCAGGACCGATCCTGGTCCTATACCGGCCACTCTCCCGTCTGGGCTTTGTTCAGTGCAGATGCAGAGCTAGGGCTCGTGTATATGCCAATATCCTCCTCGACCAATGACATGTATGGCGGCCATCGCATCGGCGACAATCTATTTAGCCAGTCTCTAGTGGCGGTTGATCTAGAGACCGGCGACCGGGTTTGGCACTACCAAACGGTTCATCATGGCCTTTGGGACTACGATCCGCCCGCCGCACCAATCTTGATGGATATTACCGTAGACGGCGAACCAGTAAAGGCAGTCACACAACTCACTAAGCAGGCCTTCGCGTTCGTTTTCAATCGCGAAACAGGCGAGCCTATCTGGGAAATAGAAGAGCGTGAGGTACCACAGTCCGACGTGCCCGGCGAAGTCACCTCGCTCACACAGCCCTTTCCGACTCGACCTGCTCCTTTCGATCGTCAGGGGGCAACCGTTGATAACCTGATCGATTTTACGCCGGAGTTACGTGCAGAAGCGCTAGAGATCTTCAAAAACTATGTGACCGGTCCTCTTTTCACACCACCATCTATCGCCAGCGATGGTCCAAATGGCACCTTGGGAACGATCCAGCTGCCTGGCTCGCAAGGTGGAGCAGACGTTCAGGGTGCTGCCTTTGATCCAGAGACGGGATACTTGTACATTCCGTCAATAACATCGCCATTCGTTGCCGACATTTTGCCTGGCGACCCGGAAGTTACGAATCTCAGCTATGTGAAAGGCTCGAGACGCTGGATAGCTGGGCCTCGCGGACTGCCTCTATTTAAGCCTCCCTATGGACGCATTACGGCTATCGATATGAATACCGGCGACCATGTGTGGATGGTGCCGAATGGAAATGGCCCTACCGACCATCCTGATCTAGTAGACTTAGACTTAGGTCCTCTTGGGATGCCAGGGCGACCTACGCCACTGCTCACCAAGACTTTGCTGTTCCTAGGCGAGGGCCTCACCAACCAGCGACCTGGCGGCCGAATCCCTTTTGATATGCCTGTCGAAATTGCTACAAACAGCGGCGGCCCGATGTTCAGAGCCTACAATAAGGAGTCAGGTGACATTATTTGGGAAACCGAATTGGAAGCCGGAACATCTGGACCTCCAATTAGCTACTTACATGACGGAGAGCAGTACATACTCGTCGCTATTGGTGACCGAGAGTACAGCCCAGAGCTCGTCGCTTTCAAACTGCCATAAAAAAAGCTGACGCGCATTACGCGTTAGCTTTTTCAGTTTCTTTGTGAGGTCTTTTCCGCGGTAATCAGCCGAGCTGATTTACTGTACGCGAGCTTTGAATGCGTTCTAGTTTATTTTGTACACTCATAGACAAATGCTGGGGGCATATTTCGGAATGTGAAATCTAATTTCACTTTTTTGAAGATTGGCTTTAATTCTGCGTAGTTACTCAAACTGTACTGAAACTGCAAGAAACGACCGCCTTCTCGTAAATTCGATCTCACTGACTCAAGAATTCTTTTGACGATTTCATCTTCGATCAAAGCCAGCGGTAGACTGGAAACAATGTGATCTACTTCTTCTATATCAAGATCATCGAGTATGGTTCGAATAGATGAAGCACAGGAATTGACCACTCTCAGGCGAGAATCTTGCAGCGCTTCTAACTCACCGATGAAGTCACTGTTCACCTCGAAGCAAATCAAAAAGCAGTCGGCGCGCATTCGTTCCAAAATAGAACGTGTAACACACCCGGTACCAGGGCCCAGCTCGATAATGCAGCGCGCCGATGTGAAGTCTATAGGAGCGAGAAGCGTCTTGATCAAGACTTTAGAACTAGGCGTAATTGTCCCAGAAGTTTTAAAGCTCTTGATTAGGTTCAGCGAATCACTAAATTTCAATCTTGTATTCATATTCTAAGCCACTCGCCAATTTCGGCACCGAGAAAAACGTACACAGCTACTAATGGTAATTCGCCCAATAGCAAAGCTGAAAGCATTTTCCTCAGCGGCATCTTGGCAACCCCCGCAACATAGCAAACTGCGTCCGTGGGGACTAAGGGAAAGAAAGACCAACCAACTACAAACCAAAACGCATTCTTATGCTGCATTTTGGTTTTCAAGTTTGCGATTTTTTCGGGGTACTTCTCTTCCAGCATCCTATCGTAGCCCCCAAAAGGGGGGAAACTGTATACTAGGAATGCCCCAATCACAACTCCGACAAGAGATATGGCAAACACCAAAAAAGGCCATTGCGGAAAGGAAATCGCCCCAGCCAAGACAAATGGCGTACACGGTATCAGCAATACTGCGCGGGTTAGCGACATCAGCACATAGATAATGAGTGCCATCGATCCCATCTGACCGAGCAATTGTGATATGGATTCCCGCGTCAATAACTCCGGATAAATAACTATCATTCCTAAAATCCCAGCCACCGCGATGAGCCAGACGGTGTTGAGGTGCTTGATCATAGGGATTCCAATAAAAGTTGCCGAAACTGGGCTACGGCTTTATTGCGGTATGAGGAGTTTCGGGCCAAGGAGGCAACGGCGGCTGATCTGAACATTATTCCCCCTCGATTCGGTTAAGCAGGCGTCACTTTATCACTGCGGGCGAAATGGTTCCACGCTCTGCTTATCTGCGCTACTATGACTCGATGCTCCAACACCGATTCATAGACTCTGCTTTGAGAAATCCCGACAAGATTGCCTTCGTCGATCGTAGTCTCGGCCGCAATGTTAGTTACTCTCAAGCGCTACTCGCCTCGCTCATACTGGCTCGCCGATTTAAAAAACTAGAGAGAGGCCGCATTGGGGTTATGCTCCCAACTTCTTCCGCTGGAGGGCTAGCAGTAATCGCCGCACTGATGGCCGATCGCACACCGGTTATGCTTAATTATTCGACCGGCGCTGAGAAGAACTGCCTATACGCTCAGGAGCAGTGTGACTTCCGAGTCATTGTTACGGCCAAGGCTCTGCTAGAAAAAACTGGCTGCAAGCAAATGCCCAACATGGTGTTCATCGAGGACATACTTGGCGCACTAGGAACATTCGAGAAAACGCTCGCGTTCGTTAAGTCCAAGCTCCCTGTAAGTTTGCTAAAACGAGCCACTGGCAAATCGAATCCCGATTCACCCGCGGTGATTCTATTTACGAGTGGCAGCGAGAAAGAGCCGAAGGTTGTACAGTTAACTCAGCATAATATTCTCTCTAATATCGATTCTTTCTCCCAGATGATGGATATCTATGAGATGGACAATCTACTGGCGGTCCTGCCCTATTTCCATGTTTTTGGCCTAACAATCAATCTTTGGACTCCGCTGTGTCTCGGCATGACCTCGATCACCTATGCCAATCCTCTTGAATTTAAGACAATCGCGAAGATTATTCGAGAGGACAAACCAGAACTCTTGGTAGGAACGCCGCTGTTTCTCGAGGGCTATGTCAAACAATCGGAGCCCGGCGATTTCGCCAGTATCAAGCTTGCGGTTTCAGGCGCAGATAGATGCCCTGATCATTTAAGAGCACTGTATAAAGAGAAGCATGACATCGAGATTATCGAGGGCTATGGCACAACGGAAACATCCCCAGTGATATCCGCTAATCCACGTGGGGCCAACAAGCCCGGCAGCATTGGCACACCGATACCCGGAACAAAGATAAGAATTGAGAACCTAGACAGCGGTGAAGACTGCCCCGCCGGAGAAACTGGCAAGATCCTCGTCAAGGGCGACGGTGTGATGCAGGGCTATCTGAATGACTTAGAAGAATCCTCTTTAAGGCTCAAGTCAGGCTGGTACGATACCGGAGACTTAGGCTATCTCGATGAAGATGGTTATCTGTGGCACAAGGGCCGACTGAAACGCTTCGTGAAGATTGGCGGAGAGATGGTGTCGCTAGTCATGGTCGAGGAGACTATGAACGATTTAACGCCAATAGAAATTGAGTGCTGCGCCGTGGAACTACCCGACGCAAAACGCGGCTCGAAGATAGTCGGAGTCACGAATACTGAAATAGATAAGCAGGATCTCAATAAACGTCTTTCAAAGACGTTACCCAACTTGGCTTTGCCTAAGAAGTACGTACACGTGCCCGAATTCCCAAGAATGGGCAGCGGTAAGACCGACTTTCGTACTCTTACTGAGATCGTGCGCGAAATGGACGAGAAAGACTAGCCCACTATCTGCATTACAACCGATACAAGGCCCGCTAGCAACAATAGCACCATCGGAATCCAGCCAACCATAAACCCTAAGCCACGTTTCGCAGGATCATTCACATAGGATACAAAGTATATGATTCGACCAACAAGAAAGAATGCCCCCAGGCCCGCCGCGTAAGTTGGATCGCCGAAGTAGGCAAAAACAAGTATGGCAGGTATGAAAACTATCAACTGTTCCAAGGTATTCATATGCACACGATAGTAGCGGTCAAATACCTCATGGCCGGTAATCGCCGGTGCCTTAATGTCGTATTTGCCTCTTGCCATACCGACTTTAAAGCTGAAAAACTGATATTCCACGATTGACAGTAAAATTACTAATGCAACTAATTCCATGACTCTCCCCCACGCCGCGAATGCAGCGATCTATTTTTAAAATATTTAACTACTCTCTATCCTAGTGTTGATCATGCGATCCAAATACTCAATCGAATCAGTGCCGACGATCTATTCAAAATTGATATCCGGATGCAACTCTCCCATCCTAACATTCAGGTAACCGTTATCTGAAGTGATCAATGTATCTAAAATAATATTGTCTGTATCGTAGCCTTTTGCCAATTCTGCGAGACGGTCAAAACCAGCTAGAAAATTGTCCGTGTGGCGCCTACACATTTCGGTACCATAAAAGAGATCGAAGAAGTCCACTTCACCCGCTCCAGGCATCGTTAAGAACAGGCGGGAAAAAATCTCAGTATTCCCACCAGCAAACTGCTTCCAGACATCCCCCATATCTTCAGAAGTGTAGTTATCATTACCAATCGAACCCAGCTGCCTTCGCGTGCTTTCAGCGATTTTAAAAAAGGTTTCCTACCGCGCATTCATCTCCGTAGCGGCGATAGCCTAGGCCTGCTTCTCAGAGTGGAGGTTATTGCGCCACAGTTCTTTATTATTCTCAGCTAACACTGATTGCTGAATGAACAAGACGACGACCAACCACAGAAATGCGAGAAACGCGAGAAACGCGAACGCTCCCTCTAGGAAGGTGCCATCTGTTCTATAGGCAGATCGAGAAAGGAACCCCAGCCACCGTTTCGCACTATATAGATGGTAAGAAAGCAGAAGCAGGACCAGAAGAAGGTGAGGCCAATAGCAAACCAGATGCGCCAGTCTTTAGGGATATGAGATTTCATGGTAGCCTAGAGTAAAGGGCTAGCTAGGATGGGCCAAACACTTCCTCTACGCCTTTAGTTGGCCCAGAAGCCGAGTTAGGGGGCGCTGCTGCTAGCGAAGAGTTCGATAATATTGTCTCTTATCAACGGGGCCTCCTCCCACAGCACGAAATGCCCTAGACCCTCGCGATGCAGGTAGCGCACCTCGGAGTTGATCAGCATCCGCTGCATGAACAGGGCATTGCCCGGATGTACCAAGCGATCTTTATCTCCTTGCACGATAAGAACCGGCATGGTGAGATCCTGCCAACGAGGAATCATGGCTTCCAACTGAGGACGCAGTGGCATGATCTCTGCATTTGCCCCCTTTAGACTCGCTCCCAAAACAAAGCGCGGCAAAGCCACCGCAAATCGATTGTACCAACGTGGAGCACTTAACTCTGGGTCGCCCGTCGTTGCTACAAAAATCAGGCCAGCGATTAACTCGGAATAACTCATCGCGGTACGCGCTATCACCGGCCCACCATAGGAATGCCCCATGAGCAGCGCTCCCTTCCCGGAGCGATCCATGTCCAAGAGGGGGCGCAATGCTGCCGCCTGCTCATCTAGAGAAGGCACCTTCGCATCCTCATCGTTCCTCCACCCAGGCCGCGTGACAGAGATCATATGAAATTTCTCCTGCATAATCGGATCGCTCAGGTAACTCCTGAATGTCGTATAAGAGCCAGGTGTCCCATGAACGAAAATGATTAGCTGCTTCGGCTGGGCAGATGCTGAGGGAGTATTGATCTCAACATAGTCGATAGAGCCCAAGGCTTTTACTATTGAATTAGCTGACGTGCGAGCAACGCTGTCTTGCTGGGCAAGAAGCGACTGTGGGAAGCAAAGAGCGAGAATCCAACCGAGCGCTAGTTGGAACGAAACAGCATAGCGAGTGTTTGATTGGTAATTGGACAACTGTAGAACCCTCCTACCGCGCGGCAATGACGACAAGGACCCTATTGCAGCAGAAAGCGCACGGATGATCAACATGCAACAATATCGGCCTATCGCGCCGTTTTGGCATGAATTCCGATGGACTTGGCGTATAATCTCTCCTCGATAAGATAACGTATCGATAACTGGCCTCACATTGTCAGTCGTATTGCCCAAGGGCATAGCTGCGATACCGGAATAGGATCATGACAACAAAGAAACAAGCGAAGTTCGATTTTGAGGTAGCTCTAGAAGAACTAGAGGAGCTGGTGTCCTCTATGGAAGACGGCGAGCTTAGTCTCGAGGAATCCTTACAGGCATTTGAGAAGGGCATTAAGCTGACCCGAGAGTGTCAGACCGCGCTCAAGAATGCCGAGCAGAAGGTACAGGTATTGCTAAACGAGAATGGCGATACCGAACAGTTAGTTCTCGACGAAGTCGAAGAATAAGCCAAGCCGATGAGCACATCGAAACCCCTTCAGCTGGATGAATTTCTGCAGCAGTGCCGGCAGCGCGTCGACCAGTGTCTAGGCGCAGCACTCGACGCCGAGATCGCCAGTACTACACTTCTTGAGGCGATGCGCTATGCCTGCCTGGGTGGCGGCAAACGCATTCGCCCCATTTTAGCATACGGTAGCGCACTCGCCGTGGGCGGCGAACTAGCCGCTGCAGACAATGCGGCCGCGGCCATCGAACTCATTCATAGCTATTCTCTTGTGCACGACGACCTTCCCGCGATGGACGATGATGACCTTCGCCGCGGCAAGCCTACGTTGCACAAGGCATTCGATGAGGCTACAGCGATACTGGTCGGCGATGCGCTGCAGTCTCTGGCGTTTCAAATTTTGAGCGCGGCCCCTGTTACCCAAAAGAATGCACTTGGGGCAAACAACCGCCTTGCCATGGTTCAGTTGCTGAGTAAGACCGCCGGCGCCACTGGAATGGTCGGCGGCCAAAGTCTGGATTTCGAGGCAGTAGGGCTAACACTCAACATACAACAGCTTGAGCAGATGCATAGCCTCAAGACCGGCGCCCTAATTCGCTGCGCCGTACTACTTGGCGGCCTAAGCTGTGAATCGACCAGCGACTCACAAATGACCGCATTGGAAGCCTATGCAGACAATATCGGGCTGGCTTTTCAGGTACAGGACGATATTCTGGATGTAGTCGGAGATACCTCGCAACTAGGCAAACCGCAGGGCTCAGACAGCGACAAAAACAAACCCACCTATGTGTCAGCCTTGGGCCTAGATGAAGCGAAGGCACTAGCCAACTCCCTTGCGGACAAGGCTAACGCTGCCCTGCAGGAATTTCCTGCCAGTGCAGACCCGCTGCGAGAACTAGCCGCCTTTGTGGTGAGTAGATTGCACTGATCAGGGTATAATTGACTATTCGGTGGCAGTTCTTTAACTTACGCCGGTTTTCACCCCTCTAGGCTGTTAGCTGCAGACATTGCAGGCTTGTGAACTATCTAGAGGAAATCTGGAGTTGATATACAGCTATGTTTAATGAAATACCCCTGTCCCGGCCCGACACGCCATTACTGGACAAGGTAGACGATCCTGGCGACCTAAAACTGCTGGAACTAGATCAACTGGCACAGTTGGCCGAAGAGCTGCGCGCGTTTCTTCTCTATTCGGTAGGTCAGACCGGCGGACATTTCGGTGCAGGGCTCGGCGTTGTCGAGTTAACCATCGCGCTTCACTATGTATTCGATACACCAAATGACAAGCTAGTCTGGGATGTCGGTCATCAGGCTTATCCACACAAGATTCTTACCGGTCGCAGAGACCAGATGTTGACCATGCGCCAGGCGGGCGGGCTTGCCGCGTTCCCTAATCGCGGCGAGAGCGAATATGACACCTTCGGTGTCGGTCACTCCAGCACATCCATCAGTGCTGCACTAGGCATGATGGTGGCAGCGAAAGTGCAAGGCATAGAGCGGCATAATATTGCGGTTATTGGTGACGGCGCGATGACGGCGGGCATGGCCTTCGAGGCACTGAATCACGCCGGCCACCTCGATGACAATATCCTCGTTATTCTTAACGATAACAATATGTCTATCTCTAACAACATCGGCGGACTCTCCAGCTATTTCGCCCGCATGTGGGCAAGCAAGCCCTATAACTTCATTCGCACCGGTAGCAAGCGCGTCCTCTCCAAGATTCCCCCGGCATTAAAGGCAGCACACCGCGCAGAAGAATACATGAAAGGTATGGTGTCACCCGGCACCTTATTTGAAGAGATTGGATTCAACTACATTGGCCTAATAGACGGCCACGACACCAATGGGCTTGTCGATATACTGAGCAACATAAAGACCCTACGTGGTCCTCAACTGCTGCATATCGTTACGCAGAAGGGTAAGGGCTACCTCGAGTCCGAGAACGACCCCTTCGGCATGCATGCACTGAGCAAGATAGATCCTGGCCCAACTCCTGCGAACGAACCTTTCGAGGCTACTGAAGAAAGCGAAGAGCCAGCTCCCAAAAGCAACTCCTCGCCGAGCTATTCGGAAGTCTTTGGTAATTGGCTGTGCGAAGTAGCTTCCGAAGATGAACTCATAGTAGGCATAACACCTGCCATGGGCGAGGGTTCCGGCATGCGAAAGTTCGCCGCACAATTCCCTGATCGCTTCCACGATGTAGCTATCGCCGAACAGCACGCCGTAACATTTGCGGCGGGAATGGCCACCGATTCTCTTAAGCCTATCGTTGCCATCTACTCAACCTTCTTGCAGCGCGGCTACGATCAGTTGATACATGATGTTGCCTTACAGAATCTGAATGTAATGTTCGCCATCGACAGGGCCGGCCTTGTCGGTGAAGACGGCCCCACCCACGCTGGTAGTTTTGATTTGAGTTATCTGCGCTGCATTCCAAACATGCTAGTGATGACACCGAGCAACGAAGATGAAACCCATAAGCTATTATCGACTGGCTATCATTTCGATGGGCCGTCGGCTATTCGCTACCCCCGCGGCAAGGGGCCGAACCAGAAAATCGAGGCTGGGCTATGCCCAGTTGAAATCGGCAAGGCCAAGCTACTCCGGCGCGGCAGTTCAGTCGCAATCCTCGCCTTTGGCAGCATGGTGACCCCTGCCCTAGAAGTAGCTGAGAAATTAAATGCGACAGTATTGGACATGCGCTTCGTCAAACCACTGGATGAAGAGACCATAGGCGACATGGCGGCACAACATCAATTGCTGGTGACTATCGAAGAGAACTCTTTAATGGGCGGCGCTGGCTCTGCCGTGAACGAATTCCTGCTTGCCTCCAACTACCAGATACCAGCCCTGAATCTGGGGTTGCCGGATGCATTCTTGGAGCATGGAAAGGTGCCCCAAATACTAGCCGAGGTAGGCCTTGATGCCGCAAGCATCAGCGCGGCCATCAAGAAGAAATTAAAAAACTGTAAGATTCAATTGGAAGCTGTCTAAAGCTCACTTAGTTCTGAGGCAGCACCCATCACCACCGCCAATCAGTTATCCATCTAACCTACACCGGAGTACAGCGTGTCAACTAGCGAAGAGAGAGCACTACGCCACAAGAAGGCGATGCAGCGTAAGAAGGAACACATAGACGGCCGCATTGCAGCGGCTACAATCGATAAGGGCCTGCTGGTGGTTCTCACCGGTAACGGCAAGGGTAAGAGCACCTCTGCCTTCGGCATGCTCGCACGCAGTGTTGGCCATGGGCTCCGCTGTGGCGTGATTCAGTTTATAAAGGGCCAGTGGGAATGCGGGGAGCAGATGCTGTTCGCCGACAATCCGCTGGTTGAATTTCATGTAATGAACACGGGTTTCACTTGGGAGACTCAGGACCGCGACACGGACATTGCCGCGGCCGAAAAGACGTGGGCACATGGCGCAGCAATGATGACGAATCCAGACTTCGATGTCGTAATACTGGACGAGCTTACCTACATGCTTACCTATGGCTATCTCGATAAGGAGATGGTGCTGTCCGCGCTGGAGAACAGACCCGAAGGCCAGCACGTTATTATAACCGGACGCAGTGCCGCCAAGGAACTCATAGAACTGGCGGACACAGTGACCGAGCTGGGTGAAAACAAGCACGCGTTTTACGACGGCGTAAAAGTTCAGAAAGGCATCGACTACTAATGGCAATCAATCCGATAATATCAACACAATGCCAACGTTATGATGCGTTAGGAATATTAGGCATGTCGTTTTTATTTGAGAGCACATCTAACAATCCTCTTACTCGATTTAGGAGAAGCTTTTCGCGGGCATTGATGCTGAAAAATTTTATCATTAATCAATCGGCTCAAAAAAATCTTTCAACGAGCTTACGAGAAAAACTTTCACAAATGTTGATGCTCGCTACTCTTGCGGTTAGTCAGACAGTTTTCTCTATCGAGGTCTTAGACGACGAAGGCTCGCTAGTGAAACTCGATGAGAGCGCGCAGCGAATTATCAGCCTTGCTCCCTCACTCACCGAACTACTGTATGCTGCTGGCGCGGGCGACAAGCTCGTAGGTGTTGTGGAATACAGCGACCATCCAGAGGCCGCGAAAGCGCTGCCGATCATTGGCCGGTATGACATGCTAGACATGGAGAAAATTCTGCAGCTGCAGCCCGACCTAGTCGTCGCCTGGCAAACAGGAAATCCGCGAGCGTCCGTCAATCGACTTCGAGAGCTGGGCCTTACAGTCTACATCGCCGAACCCAAACGGCTAGAGTCGATTCCCAGCCATATTCGAAGATTGGCAACATTAGCAGGCACCGAAAAACTCGCGGAAAAGGTAATCGAAGAGTTCGAAACCAAGTTAATAACTCTTACGGAAAACTATCGAACTAAGACACCTGTTAGAACTTTCTACCAGGTATGGGATAGGCCACTGATCAGCGCCGGTGGCAACGAACTGATCAATGACATTATTGAGTTGTGTGGTGGCGTTAATATATTTGCCGACATCGAACTGCTGGCACCCAAGGTAAGCGTGGAGTCCGTTTTAATTAGAAATCCGCAGGCGATCATAGCCAGCGGCATGGATATCGAACGCCCCGAATGGCTAGACGAGTGGCTTAAGTGGGAACAGCTCAGCGCCGTTAACACCAGCTCGCTATTCTTCGTGCCACCCGAGCTACTGCAGCGACATACTCCGCGGGCGCTAATCGGCGCGAAAAGCATGTGCGAACAATTAGATCAGACTAGAGCGAAATTAGTTAGTAACTAGCCCTTCATACTCCGCTGCATTGTGAAAAAGCAGGCTCGCGCTGATTTTCTGATCGCTGCCTCCTCGCTCTTTTCCAGACTCTTCCTCGGAAGTAGCACTAGCATAAAGATCAACCGAGAGGGCAATTCGGCTGAATGACGCGAAGGGTATATGCAACGGATAGCTGCGATTGAGCGGCATGCCTAATACGGTAGGGAGTACAACACGCAGCACACCGCCGTGCGTTACGACTAATACGTGACTGCCATCCGCAAGGTCGGCAAGTCCATTCCATGCCGTTAGAACTCTGTCCCTGAATGAAAGAAAAGCCTCACCATTTGGTGGATGCAACTTGGACACATCGTTACGAAACTCTTTGAACTGTGGCCCCGCCTCTTTTCGCCAATCGCTAAGTAGCATGCCGTCCCAATCGCCATAATCTATTTCCTGCCACTGCTGCGCTACCTGCAATTCGAGTGCAGTCACGCCCGCAAGATGCTCGGCGAAAACTCGGCAGCGTTGTAACGGTGAAGAAATCAGGTGAGTCCAACTCGGTGTCGAAGGAGTTACTTTGCGCTCAGAACAGAGCGCGGCGGCTTTTTGCATCTGCGACCAACCCAATTCACTCAACGGATGGTCGACTCTGCCTCGAAGCACATCACCGCCGACCGGTTCTCCATGGCGGAGAAAATCAATGGTGATCTGTTTTTTCGAGGAAGACACGTGTTAGGTAGGTTTATTGTGGCCTAGTTTATCGAACTTAACGGCCAAGTAACTCTCGTTATGCGGATTGGCGCCGGTATGTATTGGTACGATCTCGGCAACATCGATGCCCATCTCAGTAAGAGCATCTACCTTTCTAGGATTGTTCGTCATAATGCGCAGGCTTGAGATATCGAAGTGATCCAGCATGGGCTTGCAGATTTCATACCCTCGGCTATCTGGCTCGAAGCCCAGCTGGACATTGGCCTCTACCGTATCGGCCCCGGCATCTTGCAACGCATAGGCTTTAATCTTGTTTAACAAACCGATGCCACGGCCTTCCTGACGTAAATAGAGGATTATGCCGCGGCCTTCCTTCGCTACGCTCTCCATCGCATATTCCAGCTGTGGCCCGCAATCGCAGCGCAGGCTGAACAAGCAGTCGCCGGTCAAACACTCGGAGTGAACGCGGCACAGCACCGGCTGATCTAAACTTAGATCACCGAAGGCCAAAGCCACATGTTCTTTTCCAGTAGACTGGTCTTCGAAGCCATAGATTGTGAATTGCCCCCACTGAGTGGGCAAAGTTGCCGATGCTACAAATGAAACTGTCAAAAAACTTTCCTCTAATTCCGTCAAACCTTAGCCTATTAGAACAACTACGGCCTGCATACCCAGAGCGGCCATTATACCCGCTAATACATCATCAAGCATGATTCCAAGCCCTCCCGCTAACTCTTTATCAGCCCATTTAATGGGCCAAGGCTTAAAAATATCCAGCAGGCGAAAGAAGACAAAGCCTAGAAGCACCCAAAATAGGCCGCTTGGCGCCATAAACATGGTGATCCAATAGCCCACAAACTCGTCCCAAACTATGCCGCCATGATCATGAACACCCAAATCTTCTGCCGTCTTACCGCAAATCCAGATGCCAAAAAAGAAACTAAGCAGTACCAATCCAGCATAGATGATAGGCGGCATGCTCGGCAGCACTAGATAAATCAGCACTGCAACGATGGTACCCACACTACCTGGAGCTTTAGGGGAAAGTCCCGCCCCGAAGCCAAAGGCTACCAGGTGTATCGGGTTAGCTAATATCGCTTTGTTTGAGTGCATGGTCACTCTAATCTACTACCGTGAGTTAGCGTGCTGGCACTGAAATGCTGAAAAGCCTGTAGCGCGACCTCTACTGGGGAGCCATCGGCACCTAAATAGTCAATTCCCTCACCTGCATTGATGTCTCCAATACAGGTGATGCTGACTCCTAATTCTTTGGCGATAGACTCCAGCTCGACACAATCTTTCTCAGCGACAGTGAAGCATAACTCATAGTCATCGCCGCCAAACAGGGCCGCTAGCAATCTATTCTCTGGGCTAACGCAATCCAGAGCAGATTTGGAATAGGGTATCGCATCCAATCTAATGTTGCCGGCTACTTCACTCTGATCGAGGATATGTTGCAGATCACCCTGCAATCCATCTGATATATCGATAGCGCTTGAAAATAATTTTCCAGCTGCCGAAGAAAGCTCAATCTGTGGCTGCGGTTTAAAGTAAGCGTCCTCAAAGAACTGCATACACGCCGCATTAGGCTCGCTCACGGCTAAGGTAAACTCGCTGCCCAGATGTGAGTCTAAGCCCAAAGCGAGCAGTGCTATGGCACCATCACCGAGTGTGCCGCTGACGTAAATTTTGTCGCCCACATTCGCGCCACTTCTACGTGCAGCCCGATTTCTTTCTACTAAGCCTTGTACTTGAATACTAATACTCATCGAACCTCGGCTAGTATCGCCACCGACCAAGGGACAATTGTATTGCCTTGCTAGATGTTCGAGGCCGCTACTAAAGCCAGCTAACCACGTCTCATCGCTATGCGGGAGGACTAATCCTAGCGTAAAGCAATAAGGTTCAGCACCCATGGCAGCTAGATCACTTAAGTTTACTGCGAGCGCACGATTGGCGATCAAGGAAGGGTCGCCACCTTCGGGAAAGTGTATGCCAGATATCAGTACATCCATCGACATCGCCAAATGCTTGTCCGGTGGAACCTCGATGAGAGCAGCATCATCGCCGATACCTAATTCGATTCCTTCACGCGGGAAAGACAGATTAGATGTCGCGAAAAAGCGACGAATGATTTCAAATTCTGAGTGACTGCTTGGCTTGGGCATGACGTCCAGTACCGGGGCTTGATCGACAACCGCCATGGATGGAAAGGCGATTGCTTCTGAATGAATGTACTTGCTGTTTATTCGATACTGACAAAGTCATCCATGACTTTGTCAGTATGGCGTGCGCCTAAAGCTGGCGTAAAATATCATTTTACTTGTTTTTGGCACACTCGCATTGCCCTTTATAGGCAATGGTTGCACATCCTTGTACAACTACTTAGACGCCAATTCCAAGGGGCGAAGAGTCTTAGCTAGTTTATCCAATACACCATTGATGTATTTATGGCCATCAGTCGCACCGAAGGTTTTTGCTAACTCAACACACTCATTGATAACCACGCGATAAGGGATATCTATGCGATTCGCCAACTCGAATGTTCCAAGATACAACAGAGCTCTTTCTACTGGGTCCAGCGATTTCAACTCACGGTCCAACAAGGGACTAATATGCTTATCCAGAGCTTTCTGCTCCTTAGGAATCTCCAGAAAGACTTCCGAGAAATATTCCCAGTCAATCTTGCCGCCGTTCTGCTCATGAAATTGTGCTTCGATCTCCAGAGGCTCAGATTTGCTGATATGCCACTGATAGAGGGCCTGCACGATGAGTGTGCGGGCCTTCCGGCGCCGCGCTAGTGGGATCTTAACCTCAGCTTGCGGCTTCTTCTTTTTGGGCGACGAAGGTTTCGCTTTCGGTTCGGCCTTAGTGGGTGCCACCTATTTCTCCAGCTGCCTTAGAAGACTAACCATCTCTATTGCAGTAATTGCTGCCTCAGCGCCTTTATTACCAGCTTTAGTACCAGCACGTTCTATCGCCTGCTCAATACTGTCAACGGTGAGTACCCCGAAGGCTACCGGCTTCCTGCTGTCAAGGCTAACCTGACTCAGACCTTTCACACATTCACCAGCCACATATTCGAAATGCGGAGTACCGCCGCGAATTACCGCACCCAGAGCGATGACAGCATCGCAATCCTCGCCGCTTGCAATCTTTTTCACGGCCAATGGTAATTCGAAAGCACCCGGCACTTTAATAATGGTGATATCTTTGTCCATAACACCGTGCTTGCGCAGCACATCTATCGCGCCCTCGAGTAGATGATCCACGATAAAGCTATTAAATCGCGCCACAGCAATAACGTATCTGGCTTGCGCGTTGTTGTAGTTACCTTCTATTGTCTTTATACCCATTGTCTTTTCCTACTACGCTCTTTCTATGACTCATTTCGACGTAAAACTTTCTCGCCGCGTCTATTTCTCGAATTCAACGAACTCAACCACTTCTAAATCAAATCCTGAGATCGCATTAAATTTCGCCGGGAAGCTCAGCAAACGCATCTTGCTGACTCCTAAATCCCTTAGTATCTGCGAGCCAGTTCCGATAGTGAGATCGTTGCCGCTGCGATTAACAGAAGCGGACTCAGAACCGTCGCTCAAGACATTGGCAATATTCTGCCCAAGATCTTGACCATAATCTTCACCGGATAATAGCACAGCCACGCCTCTGCCTTCTTCGGCGATTTTCTTCAAAGCATCACTAAACGACCAGCTGGTGCGGTTAGAATTGTGAACGTCACAGATATCGCGCAGCGTATTGGGGATGTGGACTCGGACTAACAGCGGATCGTCAGAGTCGATTACCCCTTTGGTAAAGGCAAGATGCAGGCTGCCACTAATAGAGTCCTTGTAAGAGTGCACATCGAATTCGCCAAACTTCGTTTCCATCTTGTTGCTGGAAACCCTGATGACAGTATGTTCGTTCGCAATTCGATAATGAATAAGGTCGACGATAGTGCCAATCTTGATGCCATGTTTCTCTGCGAATTTCTCAAGATCTGGACGCCTCGCCATCGAGCCATCTTCGTTCATGATTTCAACGATGGCAGCGGCGGGTGAATATCCAGCCAGCCTGGTAAGGTCGCATCCTGCCTCTGTATGACCTGCTCTGCGCAGTACGCCACCCGGCTGAGCCATAATAGGAAATATATGTCCTGGCTGCACAATGTCGGCAGCGACAGTATCGCGGCCGACAGCTACTTGAATAGTGCGGGCTCTATCACCTGCGGAGATTCCAGTAGTCACTCCGGTCGCCGCTTCGATAGAGACGGTGAAGTTTGTGTTATAGGGCGTATTGTTCTCGTTTACCATGAGAGGCAACTTCAAATGTTCACAGCGCTCATGAGTAAGAGTAAGGCAGATCAAGCCACGCGCATTGGTCGCCATGAAGTTAATATCTTCAGTGCGCACACGCTCGGCGGCAATAATGAGATCACCTTCGTTCTCTCTATCTTCATCGTCCATCAATATCACCATCTTCCCCTGGCGAATGTCGTCGATGATCTCTTCTATCGAATTCAACTTCATAATTTCTTTAAACTCTTTTTAAACTTTCTAAACTTCTCTCAAAAAAACACTCTCTAAATCAGTGTATAATTAACCAAAGCCGTGCTTTGTCAAAAATTCTTTATTCAGACCTTCTTCGCTAGAATCAGTCCCCTGTAACAGCCTCTCGAGATAACGAGCTATAAGGTCGACTTCCAGATTGACGCTCTGACCCACTTTGTAGTCGCCTATTATAGTTTCTGTTTGAGTGTGAGGAATAACATTAACGGTGAACTTTAGACCACTTACTTCATTCACAGTCAGGCTAGTTCCATCAATACAAATGGAGCCCTTGTCGGCGATATACTTCGCTATCTCTTTTGGAGCTTCATAGACCAATCGCACGCTGGCGCCGTCAGCTGATGATTCAATCAGATTGCCTACGCCATCCACATGACCGCTAACGATATGCCCACCGAGGCGCCCGCTAGCTAGCATGGCCTTCTCTAAATTTACGGGCGTACCGCCCTTGAATTGCCCGAGAGCAGTGCAGCGCATCGACTCATTAGAAACGTCGGCGCCGAACAAATTTTTCTGCATTTCCACCACTGTTAGACAGCAACCATTCACGGCGATACTGTCACCAAGAACAACATCGCTTAGATCGAGTTTCCCACTATCGATAGTGAGACGCCAGTCAGAACCTAACTGTTGTAATTTGGCTACTGAACCAATCGCCTCGACTATTCCGGTAAACATATATTATTCACTTATCCGAATTTGTTTTTGGGGGACTTATGTTCAAGCCGGCTTCAGCACGACGCGAATATCCCGATCTATCTGCCGCAGATCGGTAATCTCAAAATCCCAGCTATCTGACATTGACTCGATGCCCACTATATTGAGCAAAGAACGGGCATCGCTACCAAGCAATTTTGGGGCAATATAGACAATTAATTCATCTACCAAGCCCGCCTGTATAAACGCTGTACTTAGCGTGGCGCCTGCCTCTACCAGCACTTCGGTACAGGCAAAATCGGTGGCCAGCGATTTTAGCACACAATGCAGACTTACTCTCTTTCCGCTCGTTGCCGCTTGTAGGTATTCCACATTCGAAGCAGGGTTTTTAGCGGTATCAGGAGGGTCGATTGAGAATATCTTTACCTCACCAGGCAATGCGAGAATTTTGGCTACATCGGGAGTACGCAGCTGACTGTCGAGAATCACTCGCAGAGGTTGCTTTGAAAGCGCCTTCTCATTTCGGGTGAGTTCTTCTTGAGCAAGATTCAGATCATCGATGCGCACATTCAGAGAGGGGTCGTCGGTCAACACTGTTTCTATACCTGTTATCACGGCACTGCTTGCGGCCCGCAGCCTCTGCACATCACTTCGTGATTGCCGCCCGCTTATCCACTTACTCTCGCCATTCGCCAGAGCGGTTCTACCATCCAAACTCATAGCTAGCTTGCAGCGAACATAAGGAATGCCCTGCTCCCGTCTCTTGAAATAACCAGGGGTTACTGCGCGCGCCAAGGAATCGAAATCGGTTAGTTGTGTTACGTGTATTCCAGCTGCAATTAATTTTTCAATGCCTTTTCCTGCAACCTTAGGGTTTGGGTCGATACAAGCGATAACAACCTGCGAGACTTCCGCATTGATCAACGCGTCACTACAAGGACCGGTGCGACCTGTATGCGAGCACGGTTCCAAACTAACGAAGGCGATCGAAGATTTTGCCCTGTCACCTGCCTGCCTCAATGCCATCACTTCGGCATGGGCTTCACCTGCAGCCACGTGCCAACCCTCGCCTACAATTTCCTGATTCTTGACGAGAACGCAACCGACTCGAGGATTCGGCGACGTATTGATAGCATTGCCGGCAAGATCTATTGCTCTGCGCATATAGACTGGCCAGTCAATAATTGCTGGTTCTAATTCATCGTTGCGAATTTTTTTCATGGTTTCATGAATGAGACTTCGTTTTATAGAAATCGGATTTCTCGAGAAGGCGGCTTTGAGGCAGCTGCCACCATTACCGAGACTGGCAATTGGTCTGAACTTATTTGGAATTGTCTTCGGAGAGGCGGTCAATTTCCGCTCGAAATTCATCGAGGTCTTTGAAGCTACGATAGACCGAGGCAAATCTAACAAAAGCCACTTCATCTAAATCGCGAAGCTCTTTCATCACCTGTTCGCCGACAGCTCTAGATTGTATCTCTCGCTCTCCGCTGGAGCGCAGGTTTGCCTTGATACGCGTAATCGCTTCTTCCACCTTCTCGATACTTACGGGGCGCTTCTCCAAAGCCTTGGTTAGGCCCATCATCAACTTATCTTCGTTGAAAGGTTCACGTATGCCATCCGTCTTGATGATTCTTGGCATCACCAATTCGGCAGACTCGTAGGTGGTAAATCTCTCTTCGCAGGTAATGCATTCGCGTCTGCGACGGACGTTATTGCCCTCGGTTACTAACCGAGAATCTATTACTTTGGTGTCAATCGCGCCACAAAAAGGACAATGCATAAAAACCACTCATTCAACTAATATTCTCATAATGTAGCAGGGGACTATTGCGATCGGCTCGTCTACCGATTCAGCTATCACGCACTACGTTTACTGATAAACAGGGAAGCGTGCGCAGAGCTCAACTACCTTCTGCTTTACTTCAGCTATCACCACTTCGTTTCCGATATCATCGAGAATATCACACATCCAAGTAGTTAGATCGGCAACCTCCGCCTCACCGAACCCTCGCGTGGTGATTGCAGGCGAGCCTAGACGCAGGCCGCTTGTTACAAACGGCGACCTCGGGTCGTTTGGAACGGCGTTCTTGTTGACCGTAATATTCGCTCGCCCCAAAGCCGCATCGGCATCTTTGCCCGTAACATCCTGTTTGATTAAGCTGAGAAGGAATAGATGGTCGTCCGTGCCGCCGGACACAATATCGAAGCCTCTATCGATAAATCCCTTCGCCATGGTTCTTGCGTTAGCGACTACCTGCGCTTGATACATCTTGAAGTCTTCACTCATTGCCTCTTTAAAGCACACCGCCTTCGCTGCAATAACGTGCATCAATGGCCCGCCCTGACTCTCTGGGAATACTGCAAAGTTAAGCTTCTTCTCTAGATCAGGATTCGCTTTGGCGAGGATGATTCCACCACGCGGCCCGCGCAGGGTCTTATGCGTAGTAGACGTGGTGACATCGGCGATGCTTACCGGGCTTGGATAGACGCCCGCAGCGATCAAACCCGCGACATGAGCCATATCGACCACGAAGTAAGCGCCGATGCTGTCCGCTATATCGCGAAATTTTTGCCAATCGACAACACGAGAAAACGCGGAGAAGCCTGCCATGATCATTTTCGGCTTATGTTCCTGAGCCAGCGCCTTCACCTGTTCGTAGTCGATGTCGCCGGTTTCGCTATGCAGGCCGTATTGCACCGCATTGTAAATTCTTCCTGAGAAGCTCACGCTGGCACCATGAGTAAGGTGGCCGCCATCTGCTAGGCTCATGCCCAATACCGTATCGCCTGGCTTCAGCAGCGCCATGTACACAGCGGCGTTTGCCTGCGAGCCTGAGTGTGGCTGTACGTTTGCATAGTCTGCCCCGAACAACTCCTTCACTCGGGCAATAGCCAAGTCCTCGATAATATCAACGTGCTCACAGCCACCGTAGTAACGCTTGCCGGGATAGCCCTCTGCATACTTATTGGTTAACACTGAACCCTGCGCCTCCATAACCAGCGGGCTTGTGTGATTCTCGGATGCGATTAGCTCGATGTGTTGCTCTTGGCGAGTTCTCTCAGCTTCAATGGCCGCGCTAATTTCTGGGTCAAATTCTGAAAGACTAGTGCCGCTCTTAAACATCTGCTACTCCGAAGGATTATGCTTGAATGTGGATTCTTCTCCTAATTTACACCAGATTCGCTTTCGCGATTATGATCGTACATCAGGATTTTTGAAGGCGCTATTCTACATCATGAGCTTTCTTTGAGCATTAATATTCTTAGTATTCAGCCACTATTGAGGTATGCGAATGGACAGAAAAGTGCACTAAGCTTGTGCCATAATAGGCCCGATCGGTGCAAGCATTGTTGCAGCCTCGCCAGCAGTACAATTGAGTCCGCCGATAGTAATCGCGACAGCCCCAAGACGCTGTATTGAAGGCATAATTTTCAGAAAAATTAAATTTACAAACGTCATTCTTAGGAAACAGTTCAATGGCACAATTTGTTTACACGATGCATCAGGTCAGCAAAATCGTCCCGCCGAAACGACAAATTCTGAAAGACATCTCATTGTCCTTTTTCCCTGGGGCAAAGATTGGCGTATTAGGCCTGAATGGCTCCGGCAAATCGACGCTGCTGCGAATCATGGCCGGTGTAGACAAGGAGTTTAATGGAGAAGCGCGCGCGCAGTCTGACATCAATATCGGCTACCTACCGCAGGAGCCGCAACTGGATGAGGACCTAGATGTGCGCGGCAACGTGCAGCAAGGTGTGCAGGAGATCATCAGTCTCGTAGAAGACTTCAACGCTATAAGCGATAAGTTCGCTGAGCCCATGAGCGACGAGGAGATGACTGAACTATTGGAGCAACAGGGCGAGCTACAGACCAAGATCGATACCTGCGATGGCTGGGAGATCGAACGGGTTTTAGAGCGAGCTGCAGACGCTCTGCGCCTGCCGCCATGGGATGCCGAAGTGGGCAAATTGTCCGGAGGGGAGCGACGCCGTGTAGCTCTTTGCCGGCTACTACTCAGCAAGCCAGACATGTTGCTACTCGATGAGCCCACTAACCATCTAGACGCCGAGAGCGTCGGCTGGCTAGAACGCTTCCTACAGGACTATAGCGGCACAGTGGTTGCGATCACTCACGATCGCTACTTTCTCGATAATGCCGCAGGTTGGATTCTCGAATTGGACCGCGGCCATGGCATCCCCTACGAAGGCAATTACACTAACTGGCTTGAAACGAAAGAACAGCGACTGGAATCAGAGGCTAAGAAAGAAGCCGCCCACGAACGCACTATAAAGTCTGAACTGGAATGGGTGCGAGCGAACCCCAAGGGAAGACAGTCTAAGAGCAAGGCCCGTATCGCGCGCTTCGAGGAACTGAATTCACAAGACTTCCAGAAACGTAATGAGACGTCTGAATTGTACATCCCTCCCGGCAATCGATTGGGGGATAAAGTCATCGAGGTAAAAGACCTCTGCAAGGGCTTCCCGGATAAGAGCCTTATCGAGAACCTGAGCTTCTCGGTACCCAAGGGAAGCATCATCGGCATCATCGGTGGTAATGGCGCTGGTAAGACGACGTTCTTGCGTATGCTCGTTGGAACGGAACAACCCGATAGTGGTTCGATAGAATTAGGAGACACAGTTGATCTTGCCTATGTCGATCAGAGCCGCGACGAACTCGTTGGTGAGAACACCGTCTGGCAGGAAATTTCTGATGGGCAGGAGCAGCTGCAAATAGGCAGGTATGAGGTCTCCTCCAGAGCCTACGCCAGTCGCTTCAACTTCAAGGGCGGCGATCAGCAGAAATTTGTGAAAGACCTATCGGGCGGCGAACGCAACCGCTTGCATATGGCGAAGCTGCTGAAGCGCGGCGGTAATGTTCTGCTGCTGGACGAACCAACTAACGATCTGGATGTTGAAACTTTACGCGCCCTCGAAGAAGGCCTGCTCGCCTATCCAGGTTGCGTCATTGTGGTCTCGCACGATCGCTGGTTTCTTGACCGTATCTGCACTCACATCCTAGCGTTCGAAGGTGAAAGCGAAGTCACCTGGCACGAAGGTAACTACACAGACTATGAGACGGAACGCAGAAAGCGTACCGGCGATTCCAACGAACCGACACGCGTTAAGTATAAGAAGTTAAATGGCTAGTGCGCAGATTGGCGCCGCAGCAAGAACTAGAGTCCGAGCTCGTCTCGCATTTTCGCAAAACGTGCCTTCGCCTCATCCTTGCTGAGTGGGCGCACGATCTTGTCGGGAAGAGGCGTAACTACTGTCGCTTCTAGCTGCTCTCCACTTATCACGCGCCGGCAAAGCAGCTGGTAGTGATAGTCGAACAGCGGAAAGGACTGCGATTCGGACTCTGAAGCGAGAACAAACCAACCCGCGCCCTGCCCAGCTAGATACACCGCCTCGTGACTCCATGGATAATCACGCTTAGGAGATGACGCTTCACAGGCTTCAATATAGGCCTGTCGCGGCGACGGCAAACCAAACAAATCTAACCCCTGCTCACAGGCCTTCACTAAGGCCGCTATCGACGGCAGATAATCCTGCGTTCGAATTACCTGCTTTGCCGCATGCACGATCTGCAGTGGAGAGTACTGCTCGAGAGTACCCAGCCAATACTTCTTTGCGATAATTTGACTTTCCACATCGCTGAAGGCTTTATGAAATTGATTATGATAAGCGAACTCAAACTCTGCGAAAATCTGATTTATCGCATCGACACGGTCGAGCTTGGCGTCTTCGTTAAACTCGCCAGTGGATTCCGCCACACCTTCGCTAACAATTGGAATGGATCTATTCTGCCCAACTTCGGTCAGCGATTCGCTGGAATCTTTCTTTAACTCTTTGCTGGCTTGATCCAACAAGGGATTGATTTTCTGCATAGCCTAAATCTGCACTCTCAGTTTGTTTCAGCTGTCGCGCCCAGTCTTGTTTGATGAATTGGAGAAACACCGTGTTCCAAGATGGCTTTACCTGCTGACTGTCTTTCCAATACATGACGAACTCGGGAATCTTACCTCGAGCATACTCTTCATCGATCTCCGCCAGCTGCAATATCTCGAAACAGTCGTTACTCGGCTGCCAGCTTGCCGTAATAGCTTTCGGCGTATCGTCGTAGCCAAATGATGCCGAAAATTTCGCCCACTGCCTGCGTATGTGCTCGATGAACTTCGTATTCCATGCGCCGTTAACCATGCCACGTTCGCGCCAGTAGAGCACAAACTCAGGGACAGCATCTTCGATGAAGCTGCTGTTAATTCCCGAAATTTCTAGGATGCCAACCGCATCTGCGCTAGGACGCCATGTGGCGGACATCTCGGTGGCAAGCTCGAATGTTCCCTTACGGGTCTGTTCGTTGCGCCATTCCTTTAATACATGCTTATAGAAAGCGTTCCCCCAAGAAAAGCGTGCCTGGGCACGGTCGCGCCAATAGCTAACAAACTCTGGGATGAGGGCGTTGGCAAATTCTTCTGGAACATTGTGTTGCTGGCATTTCTTGATCCAATCCAGGCTAGGCTGCCAATTAGGCGCTATCAGCGAGGCACTGCCGCTACTGGGAATCGAGGGTGTCGGAATTTCAGCTGTATCTCGAGGCATTTCTGGCTGCAAGCTAGGCGCAGGCTGAGTATTGACAGAATTGTTGCCTGCAGACTCGTTACTGGGGTCGTCTATTGCAAAGAAGCTAGTGCGTGACTCTGCAATTGGATCAGCAACTATGAGGCCCAAATTTTGTAAGCTGTTCTGCACTCTGCGAATGTCTACGGTGGCCCAGAAAGGAAAAGCGGTCTGAAAATCGCTGTCGCTTAGCACGGCCCATTCGAGGCTCGGGTTCGAAGCACGGCGACAAATTTCCTTGCCGTGAATTAGCTCGGCCAATACCTGCAGCATGACCGCCTCCTCCAATCCTATGGTCGCCGCTAACGTGGGCGATATAATCAAGGGGCGTTCTGGCAGCAGTGAAGATTTCATGGTAAATAGAATCGGTTGTCGTGCTTAGAGCTAGATGCTAAGAATTAGGCACCGAGAATTAAGCGTAAGCCACTAGACGAAAAAAGATGAATTCGGGTAGCTGCAGTAGAAGTTAAGTTACTGATTCGATGCTAACACAGGATGTTTTGTGAACACACCGAACAGTGTTCACAGAATCAATTTTTGCCTTTGTAATTTCTTAGCTGTTAATCTACGCACAATGTATCAACAGCTTATTAAATATTTTATCCAGCGCGAGCGTCTCCCATCGACTTATTTGGAGGATGCGACGCAGTGCTTCTTGCCTCTAGTTCGCGATATAGAAGCCGAGCTTCAATCGAACCGGCAAGGCCCACTCCTAATCGGCATCAACGGCGCCCAAGGAACGGGAAAATCTACGCTATCAAATTTGCTGAGCTGCCTGCTTTCGCACAGCGGTCAGCGCGTGGCCAATCTTTCCATCGATGACTTCTACTATTCCAAGGCAAAGCGGCAGGAATTGGCGGGCGAAATTCATCCGCTATTACGATCACGCGGTGTGCCCGGCACCCACGATGTATATCTCGCACTGCACTTGCTTAAACAACTCGCCGAGGCAGGCCCTGAGCAGCAAGTCATCCTTCCCGGATTCGACAAGTCACTCGATGACTGCCGCCCCCTTGATGCCTGCCAGAAACTACGCGGGCCGGTAGATATTGTCATTCTCGAAGGCTGGTTCGTTGGAGCGAAAGCTCAAAACCAAAATGAACTCACCCAGGCCAGCAACGAATTAGAGATCAATGAAGATAGCGATGGTCGTTGGCGTGCCTACGTCAACCAACAACTGGCGGGGGGCTACCAATCCCTATTCGACCAAATCCACATGCTACTGATGTTACAAGCACCGGGATTCGAACAAGTCTTAGAATGGCGTAGTTTGCAGGAAGAGAAGCTGCGAGCGCACGCGACGAAAGATGCCAGCGGGATAATGGATCGCAAGGCTATCGAACGCTTCATTCAACATTTTGAGCGCCTAACGCGGCACTGCCTACGGACGCTTCCAGATTCGGCAGACCGGGTATTTCGGCTCGATGCCGAGCATCGCATCCACCTTAGTTAATCCCAAGATAACTCTGAGCGAATGCTGAGCTAAGTCGACTCAACCATCTCTGGCTCTTTCGCCTTAGTAGCCTTACTCCCAAATAAGGGCTGCACCCAAACTCTCGCTAGCAACACGCATAACAACACCGCGGCTAACTGCCTCCACAGTGGGTAGCTCTCTCCGTGCGCCATCATCGAAATCTGCAGCTCCCAGGCGTAAAAAGCATAGAGTTGGTTCAAGATAAGCCCACAAGCTATTGCAGTCACGATCACGCCCGTCATATAGGCGATTAGTGAGCGCATACCTAACTGCTCCTTGATCACTCCCATAGTTGCGATATTGGTAGCGGGACCGGTCAGCATGAACACCAAAGCGGCGCCGGGTGAGATGCCAGCGAAGAGCAAACCCGCAGCGACGGGAGTCGAAGCTGTTGCACAGATATACATAGGTAGGCCTACGATCACCATGACGATCATGGCCAGCAAACCATCTCCCCACTGCAGGAAGAACGATTGCGGCACGACAGCTGTAATGATAGTCGCCGCCACTAAGCCTATTACCAGCCATTTCGCCGTATCGGAAATCATGCGGCCATAGCCGTATTGCACCGCAGCGACAAATTTTTCACCTAGGCTGGGCTCTGTCTCAGGCTGTTCTTTTTTCTCACTGTGGCAGCAACTGCTTTCAGCATTAACCGGTTTCGCTGCCTCGTCCTCTTTGTCGAAGCTATTCACCAGCACTCCGGCAATGATCGCGCTAGTGAGTGCTGCAATAGGCCTCGCGATCGCAAATATTGGACCGAGGACCGCATAGGAAAATGAGATCGAATCGACCCCAGTTTCCGGCGTGGCCACTAAAAAGGAAGATGTGGCACCTTTGGATGCTCCTGCTTTACGCACAGCCAGCGCTGTGGGGATTACTCCACAGGAACAAAGCGGCAGAGGCGCTCCAATAAGCGCGCCCTTTAGGATGGAGACGAAGCCCGGCTTTGCCAGTTGCTTGTGAACCCACTCGCTAGGAATAACCTGCGAGATGATCCCCGCCAATAAATAACCGATGAGCAGCCAGGGCGCACTCTCGACAAGCAAATTCCAAAAAATCGTCAATAAGTTCATTTGATTAACCTCGCCTCTTTCTTGCCTTCTCTAGATAATCCAGCATCGAGGGCCTCCATGATCGAGCAATGGGTAGCATTCTCGGAGCCCCCGCAGCAGCTCTCCAACAGCAGCTCTAGCGTCTGTTGCATAGACTGCAGCTCCGCCAATTTGGTGTTTACCTCAACCAGCTTCTTCCGGGTGATGTCAGTAACGTCCTGACAGCTATGGCTGCGTTTATCCACTCGTATCGAGAGCAGCTGACCGATATCCGCGAGAGAGAACCCGGTATTGCGCGCAGTCTTTACGAACTGCACACGGCGCACGTCAGAATCGGTATAGAAGCGATAACCCGCCTCGCTTCGATTGCTGGCATTAACCAGTCCGTGCTTCTCGTAATAGCGCAAGGTATGGGCTGAAAGCCCCGTCTGCTCTGAGAGTTCACTAATTTTCAACATGATCCGGATCCCAAAATCTACGCCAATTGGCTGAAACCTGGGACAAGTATAAGCTTAGAGCTGACTCCAAGGTCAATAGTTGATTTACTATAAATCGCACAGCAGGCGCAGAACCTAGCTATACGCTCAGCGATGAACTTAACTGAGAGTTCGACCTATCCAGTCAGCGATATCCACGATCTGCTGCGGGCACAGCGAATGCTCCATCGGGTAGCTGTTGTATTCCGGCTCGAATCCTAAGTTTTTCAGTGTAGCTAGGCTCTTCTTTCCTAGCGCCTCGGCAACTACTGGATCCATGCTGCCGTGGCAGACCAATATCGGCATGCCGCTTTGGATAGGGTTGATCTTGATGCTGTCCGCTGTCGCGAAATAGGTTGATAACGCCATTATGCCCGCCAAGGGCTTTGGATAGGTCAGCCCGGCTTCAAAGGAAACCGCGCCACCCTGCGAGAAGCCTGCAACGATGATGCGGCTGCTGTCGACACCGCGCTCGATCTCTCTGTCGATGAGCGCGTGCACCGCCGCTGCTGATTGCTGTAGTTGCTCTTCATCGACGTGTCTGTCTATATCCATCTCTTTGATGTCGTACCAAGCGGGCATTACGAAGCCATTGTTGATAGATACCGGGATAGAAGGCGCATGGGGGAAAATAAAACGTACCCCAAAAATATCCGGCAAGCTCAATTGCGGCACGAGCGGCGCAAAGTCACTTCCATCCGCGCCAAGACCGTGCAGCCAAATAATCGACGCATTCACAGCCGCGCCATTCGGCGAGTCCATCTCAATTGCAGGTAGTAATTCCATAACGCCTCTTTCCTCTTTTATTGTCATCCTGATTACCCGGCAGCACCGTACTCAGGCGTTGGGCAGATCGAGTTTATAGCAGGCGCAGTATCGCCTCGCAACTCATGAATTGCGATTTTCATCTTCAGGTTTCTGTGTTTTACTCATTACAAATTGGTAGTGCAGAGCAGATGCACAATAATAGTTTACATTTGCGTTGGAACAAAATGATGAAAATATCAGAACAAGAAAATAACTTAGCAAAGTCTACGCGTACTCCAGTTTCTTTACTCGCAGGCTTCCTGTTATTTACGGCTTTTGTTTCAGGCCCATTCGCCTTCGCGCAGGACCATAACGACCCGCGCTGGGTTACTACTTGGAGCACTTCGCCAAGCACCCTACCCGGAGAAGATGATCCCGACAATAGTTCGCAAGATCAAACGCTGCGCTTAATCGTCCACAGCAGTGTGGGGGGCGACAGTGTGCGCATTCGTTTAAGTAATGCCCATGGCAATGAAGCGATACAAATTGGCGCTGCCAGCATTGCATTGCAATCTGAAGGAAGTTCAATCCAATCAGGTACCAGTAAGCCACTGCAATTCGCGGGTCAGTCCATTGTCTCAATACCCAAAGGTGCAGTTGTTTTTAGCGACCCACTCAACTACGACCTGCCCGAGATGACAAACCTAAGCGTTAGTCTCTATCTTCCCGAAGACAATGGATTTCTAACCGCCCATGCGCTGTCGAATCAAACCAACTATGTGTCTGACAACTCAGATCAGACTAATTCCCTGAACCTCACCGACCAAACAGAGACTGCGGCCTGGCCTTTACTGACTGCCATCGACGTAATTAATGCTAATTCGATTTCCGCAATCGCCATAGTGGGAGATTCCATCACCGATGGCTGGGGATCTACCGCGAGCGCCAATCAGCGCTGGCCTAACCATTTTACGAGAAGACTCTTCGCAGACAGTGGCTCCAAGAAGTATGCTGTGGTGAACGCAGGCATAAGCGGTAATAGAGTAACGACCCAGGGCAACTCGCTCTTCGGGCAGAACCTACAGGCTCGCTTCGAACGCGATGTGCTCGCGCTAAGCAATGTAACTCATATGGTCCTAATGGAAGGCATCAACGACATTGGCATGTCTCCCAAGGGTGATTTAATATCAGCCGCACAAGTCATCGGCGGCTATCGGCAGGTCATGGCTCGCGCTCATGCCCAGGGAATAAAAGTTATAGGCGCCACACTCACTCCCTATGAAGGCGCGGCCTACTTCACGACCGAGGGAGAGGTCGTCAGGCAGGAAATCAATGCCTTCATTCGCAGCGGCGGCGAGTTCGATGGTGTTATCGACTTTGAGAAGGCTGTGCAAGACCCTGCCAATCCGAGTCGTCTTCTTCCCGAATTTACCGAAGACAATTTGCACCCCAACGATGCCGGCTATGCGGCGATGGCCAATATCGTAGAACTCGATCTATTCGATTGAATGGCTTGGTGGCAGCATCGCTACCCTCGCCATTGCAAATTCGGAAACAAGTGGAGAATATCCAGCGGGCTCCGTAATTTCCTTGGTTCCTAACGAGGTCATGATCAAACACGATGCTGGCTGGAATGAGGCGACGAATGACTGGGAGTTTTCGAGCTAGGGTATCCGAAGCTGGTTCCGAGATCGCTGTTCGTGGCACAATTGAAGTTGTGAACCAATTCGACGGCAATTGCTTCGGCTGTCATATGCTGGCCACACCCGAATGGGACCTGATTTGCCGCATCGGTCATGGCTGCGCGCCACTTCCGATCGACCGTGAGACAATCGCGAATATCCAGAAAAGCGACCCACGCTGCATGAAAGAAGGCTAGAGCTGCGCTCTATAACTAATGCTGTCGATTTCGACCCACGGAACCGGTAGTAAATTCAGCGCAATTCCCCACGCGCACCAATTTGTAACACAATTCCTTTTGAAACCTGCCCCACAACCTGAAATACTCTAGCGATCAGTGAGAGCGAGTGTCCATAAAAGAATTTTCATAACCTAGGTAAGTTGCATATGTTCAATCTAAAACAACGAATAGCCCTATCAATAAGCGCCTTGTTGCTTAGTCTGGTCTCAAACGCCACACTCGCCGATATCGATTGGCCGGAAGTACCTCCAGCCGAGGCGCCGGCACACTGGGGCGCTGTCTCGGCTAACTTCGAAGAGATTCCCTATCCCTACCCGGTGCACTTCCTGGAATTGAATCGCTTCCAGCAAGATATCCGCATGGCCTATATGGATGTGCCTCCAAGTGGGCGAGCAAACGGTCAGACAGTGTTCATCCAACATGGGATGAATTTCTACTCCGAAGCCTATACACCCACAATCAAAGCTTTGTCAGCCGCAGGTTTTCGGGTCATAGCCGTGGATAGAATTGGATATGGCAAATCAACTAAGCCAATACTTCCTTACAGCTTCAATTTCGTAGCAGCGAATATGAAGTCGTTGTTAGATGAGCTGGAAATTGACGAAGTCGCGATCGTTGGACACTCAATGGGTGGGATGACGGTGAGCCGTTTCGCGATGGTGTATCCGGACATCACGACTCACGTAGTTATGATAAATCAGATCGGCCTAACCGATCAGCGCCAAAGCCGACCTTGGAGGGACCCTTTCGCAGGGGGAGGAACGACTACGTACCAGTCAATCCTGCGTGGCCATCAGAATTATTTCCCACTGCGCTGGCCACCAGAGCATCTAGAATTCGTGCGCCGGCAATTTGGACAAACTATGAGTGGCGAATGGAATCGCGTAGCGCAAGTTCGCAGATTGCAGGGCCAGATGCTCTATGATGATCCTGTCGTCTATGATTGGCAGCATATTGCATCAAAAGCATTGGTTATCGGTGGTGAAGAAGATGGCCTAGTCGATGATTTCCCAACTCTGGCGCACAATGTGAATAACGAGCTACAAAACTCGACCATACTGCTCTATCCGGATGTCGGGCACGCCCCGCAGATTGAGATACCCGATCTGTTCCATGACGACCTGATTCGCTTCCTCAAGTCCGATCCGAACGCACCAGCCAGCGCATGGAAGTAATGCTGGGAAACAGATAGGCAATTGTAAGAATTGAGAAAGAAGAATTAAAAAAAGCCCGCTGACCATTTTGGTCAGCGGGCTTTTTTTATACTTTCTTTTACCTATCTAGTATTTCTACCGCATCGAACGCAACTGCTAGTCTAGTGACCGTCGTCGTCGCCGACTATCGCGCCAGGCAGTGCCATGGCGGTAAGCCTCGGCCCATTCTGCAGCATCACATACTGATGACCATCATGCTGGTAGGTCATCATGCCGTAGCGGCTGAGTTCAGTGGTCTCGATTCGCGCTAGCTCTTCGCCGGTACGCTTATCTACCGCGAACAAGTGTGGCGTCCCATCTCCAACCGCACCTGAATACATCAGCATGTTCTTAGTAACTACCATGGTCGCCTTGGAGCCGCTTCCGGTATTGCCTACATCGACGCCAGCAAGCAACGGATGATTAGCAATATTATCCGGTGTCTCTCCAACAGGCAGCGTGAACAAGGTATCACCTGTGTTCATGTCGATAGCCTGAATACGGCTATAAGGTGGCTTCGTTATGGGAATGCCCTGAATACGGCCTGGCGAGGCAGAACGGACAACGGCGTAGTCGGCGAAAGTTGTCCCTGTCGGAGCGTTCCAACGCAGATCAGCCTCGGCACCCGGGCCAAGTACTCGCGCCGTACAACCGGTGCTTGAGGTTACATAGAGAATGCCTAACTCAGGATCGGCTGCGGCCGGTCCATTGATGTTGGCTCCACCACCGCCGCCAGGACACCACAGTGCGGCAGTCTTGCCCAACTCATTGTCATAATGCAGAGGCGGATTAAAAAGTGGCCCGATCTCGAATTCAGACACGGCCTCTATCGCAAGTCTGCGTAGCTCGGGCGTGAAGTCGACGAGATCATCGATAGAGATACCCTGTAATTCAAATGGCTCGGGCTTCGTTGGGAATGGCTGGGTCGGCGAGAGCTTCTCACCAGGCACCCGTGATCTAGGCACGGGACGCTCGACCATCGGCCATAGCGGCTCGCCAGTCTCACGATTGAAGGCATACACGAAACCCTGTTTCGTCGCCTGCGCGATTGCAGGTACCTCGCGTCCCTCGATATTAACATCCAATAAAATTGGAGCAGTCGGCGTGTCATAGTTCCAGATGTCGTGATGCACCATCTGATAGTGCCATTCTCTCTCGCCAGTATCGGCATCGAGAGCAATCAGGCTCGCGGAAAACAAATTGTCGCCCGGTCGGAAACCACCGTAGAAATCGATAGTCGCGCTGTTGGTTGGGATATAGACAAGGTTAAGGTTCTGGTCGGCAGATAGTGGCGCCCAAGAGGACACATCTCCAGTCCACTGCCAGGCATCATTTTCCCAAGTCTCGTGCCCGTATTCGCCAGGGCGGGGAATCACATTGAACTTCCACTTAAAGTCACCCGTTGCCGCATCGTAAGCGAGGATGTCCCCTGGAATATTCTCGATTCGAGCCTGGTTATAGCCCTGCTCGGCCGAGTTTCCAACGATGATCGTGCCATTAACTACGATCGGCGGCGAAGAAGAAGTTATATAGCCAGTCTCTAGGGGAATTCCCTCATAGGGATCGTAAGGGTGGCCTAAGTCGGCAAGTAGATCGACAACTCCCGTAGCAGGAAAACCATCCACAGGAACCTGACCACCAAAGCCCTCTAGAGGGGCACCGGTCTCAAGGTCCAATGCTATGAGGAAGAACGCCGGCGAAGTAATGTAGACCACCTTACGGCCGTCGACCTCGGCGATGGTGACGCCCTTACCGTAGTCTTTACGCATGGAATATTCGTAGCGAGCAGTCTTCGGCTCGACATAAGTCCAGGCCGTCTCGCCACTCTTGGCGTCGATGGCAATCACATAGCGACGCGGTCCTGCCACGGTAATAATCTTGCCGTCGACGTAGCTAGGTGTTGAGCGTCCACTCGCCGCGTTGAAGCTTGCGCCATCCCAGACCCATGCCTCTTCTAATTCTTGGAAATTCTCCGGCGTAATTTCATCGACAGGCAGGTAACGGGTGTGCGCATAGTCACTGCCTAAGGTTAGCCATTCGACAGAATCCTGTGCCAAAGCAAGTGAGCTAACACAAGCAATAAGCGAGACAGTAATTCCTCCGAATACTTTCCGGCTTAGTTTAGATTCACCAAAATAATTCATCACTTTAATACCTCACTTTTTTTAATATTGTGGAGCTCGCGTCGTTTAGTGGCAGAATCAATTACCTCTGCCATTCGGTCAAAACCAGTGTGTCTCACTCATTCTCACTAAAGTAATGGATACAGTCAGTACCTGCAAGCCATATATCCGAGCAAAACCCCTATAAAAATAGGCCCTTACGACAATACGCGCATTTCGTGCTGCAAGAACGGGATGACAATACTTGCCTCACTCAACGCTTCTTTAATCGCCTGATCCGAAGCAAATCGAATCTTATGGAAGCTTTGGGTTTTCGCCCAAGCACGTGCCGCGATATTGATTGAACTGTCGCCGAACTCATCGATGCCGATCTGAATAGCTCGCTCATTACTAAGACCATCTATAGCAGCAAGCTTGGATGAAATCGCTTTCATCGCCGTATCAAGATCGCTGTCGTAGGCAACTCCAACGGCCAGCTCCAAGATGGTATCGGTTTGCGAGTTATACAGTATCTCGCTGGCAATGTGCTTGTTAAGAATGATGATCAGTTCGTCGTCTTCATTGCTCAATAGCGTAAAGGCGAGGTGGACTTCCTTCACTACACCGAATACGCCTTTAACTCTGATTATGCCTCCGTATACGAACGGGCGAGTGAAGATGATG
>Ga0308012_10000239_pt1 | contig 35045 bp, 55 predicted proteins | sample Neamet179_FD_203133 | JGI IMG/M metagenome (GOLD analysis project Ga0308012, IMG submission 203133) | Marine microbial communities from water near the shore, Antarctic Ocean - #179 | ecosystem: Environmental > Aquatic > Marine > Unclassified | place: Southern Ocean | collected 2014-07-25 | reverse complement strand
CGTACACACAATCATACCCTTTGAATCGAACATCCAAGACGATGCTAATAACCGCCTGTTCGCTGTTACTGCTGAGGGTATCTGGAACACAACATTATTTAACACGATTGAGCCTGTTCAAGAAGTCGTCTTCTCTCAGACTGACAGCCCCGCTGGGTATGGTGTATGGACTGAATTTACAGGAGATGCAGCAGGAGCTGGCCTGCGCGGTCACTACTTGCTCTATGCTGATGGTCTAAACGGTTTGTGGCAGTATGAAGAGGCGACAAGCCTATGGTCACGGCCTCCTTCTGGTGTTGGTTTAACAGACTGGTACTATGATCTTGCTGGCGTGACTACCGCTTTCCCTGTCGATGATATTGCCTTTGTAATGGTCTTTAAGCAGCGTATCTGGGTGATTCTTGAAGATGAAGATGACGCTTGGTATCTGCCTATTGCTTCTATTACTGGAGAGCTAAAGAAGTTTGTCTTTGGCTCCAAGATGCCTCATGGCGGAACATTAGTAGGATTATGGAATTGGACAGTAGATGGTGGTGATGGCGTAGATGATATGCTGGTCGCAGTCGGACAAGGTGGCGATGTCATTGTCTATCAAGGTGAAGACCCAGAGATTACCCCAGATGGCTCAAATCTAGGCCCGTGGTCTACTCGCGGAACATGGTTTATTGGTGAAGTTCCCAAATCTAGGCGTATTGTTACTGATTACGGCCCTGACCTGTATGTACTTTCTACCTTTGGGGTTACCTCACTTAACGATTTACTGCGTGGTAATCCAATATTTGGCCAAACACCCTCTCGCAAGATTAATAGATTCCTTCGCGCCGATGTTGAAACAGGTAAAAGTTCCCCCGCGTGGCAGTTAACTGTTCATCCAGGTGATGGATTCCTCCAGATTGTAACGCCAAAGCCAGCACAAACACCTTATCTCCAGTACACACAGAATCTTCAAACAGCAGCATGGGGATTTTGGGAAGGCGTGCCAATATTTGGTGCTGATTCTTGGGTCGGTGATTACTTCATGGCAGGCCCAGACGGTGCTGTTTACATCAATGACGGTGTGCTAGACGGGACTGAGATTAATAAAGACAACCACTGGACAGATGTTAATCCTGTAGTGGGGGTTGGCTGGACTTCGGCAGTACCACTTGAGTATGTGTGTGATGGAACACAGGTCGCTGAAACTAAGTACACGACAGATGCCCTATTCCCGCTAGTTATTGGCGAGACTTACACTGTATCTTACCGTGTGAAAGACAGTATTCTTGGCAATCACAAGATGCAGGCTGGAACAACTGATATAACAGTTAGCTCAACAGGTTCAAGCTCCTATACAGAGACATTTGTCGCTGTAGCGGCTGAAACCACACTTTCACTGGTTGGAGATGTAGATTTTGTAGGCACATTCTACAGTGTCTCAGTAAGGCTTGAGAGGGGCGAAGGGGCTGCTATAGGGTTTAGATCATTAACGTCCTTTCAGGCACCCGCAGGACACTCTAACTTCAATCGTGTGGGCTTTGTGCGAACGATAGGTATACTCGCGGGTGCTATATCACTCAGTGTAAGAGCTATATACGACTATTCTATTGAAGAGACTGTGACCCCTCCTGTTGTTGTATCAGTCACGGGTGATGATGGATGGGATTCGGCAGTTTGGAATACAAGTCTTTGGGACTCTAGTGCTGAAGGCGAGTCATTTGCCGCTGGAACACTGGGTATGGGTAGAACTTTTGCTGTAGCAATGAATGGTAACGCTAATACCCGCATTAATATCGTAGGCTGGGATTGCTTATTCCAAACAGGCGGCTACCTATGATCCAGTTTAAGTCTCTTACTGAGCAGTCTGAGTGGGAATGGTTTAAGGGGAAGACAAGTGTTCTTCAATGCGAGGATAGTGTTGGTATTGTTGCCTTTGATGAGCGTGGTATCCAAGCAGTTTGTATCGCTGATAGCTTTACTGTCGATGCTTGCTGTGTACACTTTGCTATCGCTAATCCTTTTGTTATTCGTGCTGGCTTTTTTCATGAAGTTGCTCGGCATTTATTTATCATATGCGGTCGAAATCGTATCTTTGGTGTGGTTCCAGCTAACAACAAAAAAGCGATTAAACTCGACATCCATATGGGGTTCAAAGAAGTTGCCAGAATACCCAACGCATTCAAGACAGGGGTAGACTCCGTGGTACTTGTTATGGAGAAAGAAACTAGCCGATGGCTAACCCCAGAACAACAACAGGAAGCAGCATAATGGGAAACATGACCGAAGAAGACATCCAGCAAGCAGGCCGTGAATATTACGGTGTAGGGGGCGCTGGTGAGGGTCAATTTTATCAAGACCAACCAGCCTCTAAAGCCTATCAAGCCTCGATTGCTGCGGGTAGATCTGAGGCAGAAGCGCGTCAGGCCGCTGCATTTGCTAAGGCAGACGCTAACAAGCAGTACACGGATACTAATGGTAATTACCAATATGGTAAGCAACCTGAAAACTGGTATTACGATAATACTAATGAAATGATGCAGGAGGGTATCAATCCCTACGTACCTAGTGGAGATCTCGGTGGATTAAGTCTGGGAGGTGCACCAGACGGCGATTTTAGCGCATTTACACCCCTTGCTGAGGATGATAATGATGGGTTGTCGCTAGGAGGGCCACCAAGTGCATCAAGTGATCCACTTACTCCAGATTCAGGTAACAACCAACCCCAGTCATCATCAGGTGTAAATATTAGACCGTGGCATGGTACGTTAGGGCAGAAAGATACCTCTTGGGACTGGGATGCTTTTGCACCTAAGCCTCAAGGAGCTAATGCGTGGGGTGGATACGATCAAGACTATCAAGCCTTTGAGAGATACCAACCTGGAATGGATTCTCCGTGGGGAATGCCTAATGTTGAAGGTGGGAATGAAGAGTTCTATCAGCAGCAGTTTGTAAATCAACTACGTGATGAGCAAGGCTACCAAAGTCGTGAGAGAGCAGCACAAGATCGGTATCAAGACGCTTTAGATAACCCTTTTGAGGCTGGGCCTACAGATTGGTCTTGGGCTAATAGCGGAGATGGATTAGGGATTGTCACAGAGGGAACAGGAAGAATTTCACCAAAATCATACTCTCTTAAAGATGCTTATAGAGATATGGATAACCAGTCTATTTGGTCAGACATTAAAGAAAAAGAAGTATTTGATTCATACCATAATGATGTAAGGCGGTCAGTTGATAACTGGTTTATTCGTAATCCTGAGCTAGCGGAAGGAAGGCAGTTTATCTCAGACGACCCAACACAGGGTCTGGATCGCTTTGATCCTGAGACTTTGAGCATTATGAATGATCCTTATAGCACTCGGTCTGGATTAGAGAATATTCTTTCCTATATATATGCTGGAGAAGGTGCTGGCCCAGTTGCTCCATTAGGCTACGCAAGCCCAGTGGAATATGAAACACCAATGGGGTATGTAGTACCCTCAACGGGAAATAACTGGGATGGCTTTAATATACCATCTTTGTAGATTTGAATTGGAATAGCCAAGAAAATAAAGTACGGGAGAATTAAATATGGGCGGTAAAAGTCAACCAGATTTTGGAGATGTAGCGGCAGCTCAAGGCGTTGAAAATAGAGCGGTTGTTCGTGACCAATTGTATGCAAACAGGCCCACACAGTACACTCCGTGGGGATTTACAGACTGGCAATCTAACGAAATCACAGACCCCGTTACAGGGAAGTCAACGACTGGCTGGACTCAAACTCAAGGACTAACACCAGAGTTACAGGACATACTCAATAAGCAGATAGCTATTCAGGGCGGCAGAAGTGATGTTGCTGGGATGCTTACTGGTCGCATGGGTAATGAGTTTGGATCAGAGATGGACTGGCGCGGACTAAGCCCAATGGGAAGGGTTCCTACAGCTCAATACACCCTACCTGAAGGAAATATTAACGATCCTTACGAGACTCGGCAACGCGCCGAAGATGCGATGTATAACCAAGCGCAGTCTCGCATTGCCCCACAACAGGAATCTCAACGACAAGGTCTTGAGGTAAAGATGCGTAACCAAGGGCTACGGCCTGAAGACGCAGCATGGCAGTCTCAGATGGAAAGCCAAGGCAATCAATTCAACGATCAGAACAACCAAGCACTATGGAGTGCTAATCAGGCTGGTCTTGCCGAATCTGGACAGATGTATGGACAGCAGATGGGCATGAACCAGAATGCTTACAATCAAGCTCTTGGTGCTAACCAGCAGAACTATAGCCAGTCTATGGGTAACTCTGCTTATGCTAATCAGATACGCCAGCAGCAGTTAACTGAAGCGATGACTAAGCGCGGATTTAGCTTGAATGAGGTCAACGCCCTTCTGAGCGGCCAGCAAGTTGGTATGCCAAGTATGCCCAACTTCTCTGCGGCTGAAGCAGCACAGCCTGCTCCGCTAATGACAGGGGCAGCACAGGACGCTAGTGCAGCTAATGCAGCCAATCCAATGAACGGCCTTATGGGTCTAGCAGGATCACTTGGCGGCGGCTTCTTAGCTGGCCGATAATAGGAGAATAGAATGGCTTATAACTTAGCGGGGCTAGACCCTAAGGATCCTCGCTTTCAGCAGTTGATGGCGCAAGCACTTCGTAATGGAAATATAAACCCTGTTACGATGAAGTCTCAAGTTGAAGAGACTATTAGTGGCGGCATGGGAAGACCCTCTATAACAATGGAATCCCAAGTTGAGGATATAACTTCTACCCCTCTTTCATCTGGCATGGCTAGTGCTTATGTAGATCAAGCAGAGGCAGCCGTTGCACAGAGAAATGCAGAGGCAAAGGCCAGATCGCTAGAGGGCCGTGAGAGGAAGATTGACTCCCAGAGGAGCTATGCAGATAGCTTAAGAGGACGAGCAGCGCCACAGGGCATGACTGCTGGGCCACTGGATGTGTATTACGGCCCCAACATAGGTCAGTCACTTGAATATGCTGGAAATCAGTTGATGGGCGGCTATATGGCTGGAAAGGCTAATGAGGGTGATATTGAATTAGATGTAGATCGCGGATTAGAGAAAAGTAGGCTAGAAGGTATAGTGCAAGATCGCTACAAAGCAGAACAAGCTCGTCTTCTTGAGCGCGATGCCGCTGATGATGATGAATTTAGAATAACCTTTGGGCTGAAGCGCGACCAATTTGATGAGCTTGTTAAAGATAAAAATCGAACCTTTGAGCAGAATGTTAGTGAATTTGGTAAAGAATTAGCTGAGAAAATTCGATCTTCTCAAGCGGCGGAGAGTATTTCTCAAGCTAATGTTGATTTATCTCAGAAGAAGGAAGATAGGGCTTCTATGGGTACATGGGATCCTATGAATGTTGAACTTCCTGATGGGAAACTTGGATCGGTTGTATATAACTCTTTGTTAGGAGAATACAGATTTGGCAATAAAGACGGCAGGATACTTACCTCTTCCGAGGCAACAAAACTGCTAGGATTTGAAGTTAACTCCGATGAATTGCCAGCTTCCATGAAAAAAGACAGAGCTGATAGACGCGCTATTATGGAGGGGATTTACCAGTCCATTGGCGAGATAGATTCTCTTTCTTCTGAAGGAAAAGAAACCAGCGGAGTGAGCGGCTTGATGATGAGTTTTATTCCAGATAAATTTGATGGAATTGCTGAAGACGCGCTATTTGACCCTGATGAAATGAAACAGCGAGCTAAAAATACATTTCTTGATGCTCAGATTATTGAGGCTGCGACAACTGGTGTTGTTTCAGAAGGCGACGCTAAACGCTTAAGAGGCCTCAGAGTTGGCCTTGGTGGGCTTACTCCTGAGCAGCAAAAACTAAGACTGTATGCGGCTTCTGAAATATTTGGTCTATATGGCATGGATATTAGCATGGAAATACCAGAAAAAGAGTCAGGTAATGGCACCCTAAAAAATCCAAGCGATATGAGTACAGAAGAACTCATGCTTGAATTAGGAGAATAGAAATGACTGCCAACGTGCAACTCCCCCTAAGCCGTGAGGAGTTAATCGGAAAGGTAAATGATAAGCGCCTAGCTGATAAAGTTAGGGCTAAGCGTGCGGCTACGGAAAACTCAGAACCCGAAGAAGAGGAAATACCCTATAGCTTTAACCAACTTGGTACTGACGTAAAGCATGTATCCAAAGGTCTTGGAGAGGCTGCTGTAGATCTTGTTGACACCCCGTATAATTTAAAACAGCTAACAAATCTTGCTCCTGAAGGAGTTCGTGATTTTTATGGCAATGCGTTTGATTTAAGTCCTATAGGTGTAGCCTCCAATGCTTATAATAGTCTAAGAGAGCGCAGCCCCTCTTTGCCAGCTATCCCCAGTGTATTAACGGGAGACTCGGCTATATCGGATCTTCCTGGATTATCACAAGCAAAGGAACTCCTTGCCAGTAAAGAGGAGGGCGCTAGTGAAGGCGCTGACTCACTAAGAAAGGGTGTTACATGGGGTGCTGGCGGGGTTAGGAAGGCGGGAATGAAAGCAGCAGATATAGTTCCTGACTTAATGATGGGCGTCGGTGCGGCTACTGGTGATTATTTCAGTGACTGGATAAGCAAAAACGATAATCCAATTGGTGAAATGTTAGGGGGCGCTACAGCCCTTATAGCCTCTTTGATTCGCGGCAAAACTAAGGCCGCAACAGCAGGCGCGGTTGCTGCGGTGGATGAAATATCGGAAGGAGGGAATGTAGCAGCAAAGGTTAGAGAGGCTGGTGATGAAGTTGGAACGCTGGCAGATGTAACTGGAGATTCTGGTCTATATGATCTTCAGGCTACATTAAATGCAACCCCAAAAGGGGCGAGAGCATTAGATAGAAAGGAGGCTAGCCGACAACAACAAATAGCCGAAGAGGTACGCCAACCATTTGGTGATGCTTCTACAGATACAGCACAGGAAGTAGCGGGCGAATATATAGATGAAGTAATTGACAAAACTCGTGCGCGTACACAAAGACAGTCATCAGCGGCTGAAGTACCGTATAGACAACCTCAATTAGTATTAGACCAGTCCGATGCAGCTACTCAACGTGCCGCCGCAGATGCAGCAGAGGCAGAGCTTATTGCACAAGAGGGTCTAGCCAAGGCTAGGGAGAGTATTGATACTAACCAAACGTTAGCACAGTCTGGTGAGGGAATGCACGCTGTCGCAACGGCTGAAAAGAAGATTGATGATGATGCCGCTGCTGTATTGTGGGGTGAATTTAACGTAGGGCCAAATATTAAACTTGCTCCAATATCGGCGGCTATTGATGAATTTCTTGGGGGTCTTTCCCAAGCAAAAGTGGATGCGTTTAAGAAAAAATATGCAGACAGATTAGAATGGAAAGACGATATTGATGACTTGCTTCCTGAAGATATTCATACAAAAATTAAGGATCTCAAAAAAGATTTAACTATTGCCTATAAGCAAGACGGCGGGGCTAAAGATGTAGATCTGACTTTTGGTGCAGTGATTGACGTACTTGATGACAGTGTTGCTAAGTCGAATAGTTCTTATGATGCCGCAAGAGAAGCAACTAGTGCTATTTATAAACGGTGGGGGCAAAGAGGAACACCCATACAGAATGCACTGGCAGGCCCAAAAGAAACCTTTGGAAAATCAATTCCACTAGGGGGTGAGGTTGGTGCGTATCACGCTCGCCTTCTTAATCATGCTGATATTCCAGGTATGCCTGCAAAAATTGCTGAACGGTTAAAGTCACTCGCTCGCCGTTCAAAATCTGGTATAGATGAAGATTTTATATTGGAGTATGAATCTCTAATGGACGCTATGCCCCCTGCGTTCAGGCGGCAGGCTGATGAGTTTGTTAGGGCTGGTCAAGACCTAGATAGTGCTGCTGGACTATCAAAATCAACGTTAGCTGTTTCTGAGGCAGCGGTCAAAGCAAGTAACGCAGAGCGCAAGGTGCTATCTAAGGCTTTGGATGCTGATAAGACAGCTATTGCTGAAGGCGGCGAGAGGCTTGAAAAGTCAATAGGTAATACAAATCTTGCCCAGTATTTAACTAACCCAACAAAAACTATCAGTGGTCTTATTAAAGGCGGCGATAGTAAGGGAATTAAAGCACTGGCTAGACAGATAGAGAGTCGTGGGCCAGAAGCACTTGCATCATTTAAGTCGAAAGTAGGGGAAGACTTGCTCTCCATTCTTTCATCGACATCGTCTAATAAGGCGGGTATTAGGGCAATGGATGGACTTGCAGCACCGATAGAGCCAAAGGCATTCGAAGCGTTTTTTGATATGCGGAATACTTTAATTGAAAGCGGGCTTATTGATTCATCTACCGCAGATAAAATATCTAAAGCACTTAAGAAGACTAGGAGTTCTTCGTTACGTGCTAATGGAACAAGTAGGTTGTTTGGTACTACGACTCAAGGTTCTGACTTGGCTGCTTCAGGTCTGGCGGTGTTTGCAGACAAACTTATTCCAGGGTCTGGCTCTTCATTGGTTATGGTAGGCGCTTTTAGGAGGTTCTTCAAAAAATTCACTAATAGAATAGGTGATAATACGCAGGCCCATAAAATTCTCAATGAGATGATACTTGATCCACAAAAGTATTTAAAAGGTATAGAATCTGCCAAGAATTTAGAAGATGCAGTTAGAATGATTACTTCAAAGATTAATGCGTCGGCTCAGACAATATCTATTTCTGCCGAAGCACTTACAGAGGAATAAGCAATGCCACGCGATAGTGCAGGAAACTACAGTTTAGTAGCAGGGAATCCAGTTCAGTCTGGAGAGATTGTCTCTTCAACATGGGCAAACAACACGCTGAATGATGTATCAACAGCCTTGTCTGACTCGTTAGACCGTAACGGTAGAGGTGGCATGTTAGCGCCCTTCCGTTTTGCTGATGGAACGAACTTACTTCCAGGAGCCTCATGGGTTAACGAAAATACCACTGGATTCTATAGATTCGATGGCGGCGATTTGCGAATTGCCGTATTAACGGCTGATATTATGCGCTGGAACGCTTCAGGCGCACAGTTGTATAACTCAGTCACATTGGCTTGGGATGCAGTAGCTGTTGTAGGCGGCTCAGGTACAGTCCCTGATGGCACTACTGACGGTGATACTTTGGTCTGGGATCAAACCACAGATCAAGCATGGGAGATTCAAGTTGCTAACCCTGCTGGTCGATTACCTGTTGGTACTGATGGGCAGACTCTACGCTATGAACTGTCTACTAATACATGGGATGTTACCAGCGCCATTGTAGTAAGTGATGCGAGTATATCCACAATATCCTCACTGGTGGCGACAACGGCTGACATTGAAGCAGGTACGGTTGATGCTTTGATTGGCGGTACAACTCCCGCAGTAGGTACTTTCACTACCCTTAATGCTACGACCTACACAGGCTTACCTACTAGCTCTGAGACAGTAGTGGGTATTATTGAATTAGCGACTCAAGCCGAGGTTAATACTGGGACAGACACAGGTCGAGCCGTCACTCCTGCTACACTAGCTTCTTGGACTGGTGATAGTGGTATTGCACTTACTGACCTGAGTGCATCTGTAGCCGCAGTTGGTACTGCCAACCTAAGCTATGACAATACCACTGGCGTGTTCACTTACACGCCGCCCGACCTAACCTCATATGTAACTACCTCTACCCTAGCCTCTGAGACAGTGGTTGGTATTATAGAACTAGCGACACAAGCTGAAGTAAACACTGGGACTGACGCAGTAAGAGCAGTTACTCCTGCTACATTAGCAACTTCACCTTATTATATAAACCCTGTAATGACAGCGGTTAAGACAACTACCTACACAGCAGTTGCTAATGACCTAATCCCCATAGATACATCGGGAGGGGCATGGACGTTAACTCTACCAGTGTCACCTTCAGTGGATGATAGAGTGTACTTCTTTGACTACGGCCAAACTTTCAACACAAACAACCTCACCATTGCACGTAACGGTGAGGAAATAATGAACCTAGCAGAAGATTTGACAGCAGACGTTCAGTTTTACAGCGGTAGTCTTCTTTACGTTAACGCAACACAAGGATGGATATTAGCATGAGTCTTCTTTCAACATTTGCAGGTGGTGGCGGTTCACTGGTTAAGTATCAGGCACAGCTATTTACATCCTCTGGTACGTTTACTCTACCAGCTAAGTTAGTGGGTGACACTGTTCAAGTTACAGCTATTGGCGGCGGAGGCTCTGGGGCTGCTAATGCAAGCTCAAACGGTAATACATGGGGAGGCAATGGGGGAGAATCTATACAGCAAATACCTATGGTCATTATAGCAGACCAGACCGTAACTATCGGAGCTGGCGGTGCAGCCCGTGTCAGTTCAGGTGGTGGTAATGCTGGAGGAAGTACATCATTTGGATCTAACACTGTAGCAGGTGGCGGTGGCGGTATTAACGCTACTTACCCATCGCATATCGGCGGAAGCTTTGGTAGCACAAGGTACGGAACTTCTCTGGTTGTTGCTGCCACAAGCCAAGGGGGGCCATTTGGAGGTTCAGGTGGAGTAACAAATATAAATTATAGTTACGCAGGAGCTGGAGGGGGCGGTCTTGTATTGGATGATTCAGGAACCAAGGGAGGAGTAGCGTCTGCGTTTGGAAGTAGCGGGGGTGTAGGGTACGGCGCGGGTGGTGCTGCGCATTCATACACTTCAGGGGCTGGGGCTGCTGGAGCAGTACTCGTAGAATGGATGGAGGAAGTATAATGCAATACGCTAAAATAGAAAGCAGCTATGTTACTAATGTAGCAGTAGGTCAACCTGACAGCTCATGGATACTAACAGACGGCACAGTGTCTATTGGTGACTCTTACGATGGCTCTGTCTTTACACCTAAACCACAGCCAGAACAGCCTAAGGCGTACTCAGTGTACGACTATGCTGACTTCGTTGAAGCTCTAACTGATAGTGGTGCAGCTCGTAAGATAATCATAGCTAAGAAGACCGATGAAGGTGCTGACTTAGAAGTGTTTATGGAGATTGCTCGTTCAAGAGGCGTGGTTGACTTTAACAATGCCACCACCCTGATGCGCCTCAACGGTCTAGTGCCTGCTATGCTTACACAAGAACAGGCAGATGAAATCACTGGAGAATAACGCTGGGTGTAAGCTCAGTATTAAATTAAGAGGCTTAACATGAAAACAATCAAAGCAGAAATAAAGGCATGGCGGGTAGAGATGTCTGACAGCGTATCGAAACTCAAGGACTCATCGCTGCACTTTGATGATACTAATGTCTTTGCTGTACTGGTGGGCTTTATTGAAACCACTTATGGCACCTTACCTCAAACCCTAACCTATCTAACCGTGGCGAGCATTCTAGGCTGTGGTATTACGGAGCTTGTTCAATGGATGATGTAAAGGCAGCTTACGCCCGTGGGCTAAAGGAAGGTGAGATGCACTCCTTAGAGAGCGCGGTGTCACGGGCACACAAGCGTATAGACGGTCACGATGGACGGCTAACCGCTCTTGAGCGAGTCATGTACGCAGGTATGGGTGTCGTGGTGGTGCTAGAGATTATGCCTAAGCTATCAGCATGGGCCTCCCTACAGTGAATCCATTGATCACTCAGCTCATAACGGGGATATTTAAACCTGCTGCTGAACTGATAGATTCTCTACACACCTCAGAAGAAGAGAGGCTAGATGCTAAGGGTCGGTTGTTGTCTGTGCAAGCAGCGGTCATGGATAGCGCCCTTGATTACGAGTCAAAGGCACTTGAAGCCAAGGCTCAGATAGTAAACTCAGAGGCCAACTCGGAACACTGGGTGACAGCCACATGGCGGCCCATTGTGATGTTGATCTTCACTGGGCTAGTAGTCGCTCGGTTTCTAGGCTTTCAGGCAGAGGGCATGAGCCAGACAGAATATGATCAGTTGTGGATGTTGATTCAAATTGGAATCGGAGGCTATATAGGCACTCGGTCAATTGAGAAGATAGTCAAAGAAGTTCGTAGATGACATGCATCCTATGGGCGGTGTCCTAATGCTCCGTTCCACACATGGCAGGCTTGGCCTACCTGTGGATACAACAGGCTTTTGAACACCCTGCACATCAACACTTGGTGTACTGACTCCAGCACAATAGGCACTTTGGACTTTGGACTATTCCGATGCCTGACTCTTGAGCTGCCTTGGCTGGACAACGAACGTAACATCTCCTGCATCCCCGAAGGAAAGTACAAGGCATCAAAGTACAACTCCTATAAGAATGGCGCGGTCATACTGCTGGCTGATGTCCCAGATAGATCCTATATTCAGATCCACGCAGGAAACTACACCCGTGATGTTGAAGGGTGTATTTTAGTGGGTAACAGTATTAAGTACCTGGACGAAGATAGTGTTCTTGATGTAACCAACAGCCTCTCCACTTTGAGGAAGCTGCTGACTAGATTACCTGATGAGTTTACCGTGAGTATTACTAGAGCTTTTACTCTTCCTTCTCAAGAATAGTCTCTTCCTTCTCAAGAGCATCCTCTAACTCCTTAATAGTAGCAACCAGCCCATTAAACTCCTGCTGCGCTGAATTAACTAATTGAAGGCATGTTTGCTTCCAGTTAACTACAACCCCAGAATCTTCTGCTTGGATTGATGTCATTACGACATCTGAAATTGTTCTTACTTCACTCATTCTCTATCTCCTATGGTGCTGTAACTGCGGATTATTTATTTTTTAACCTACCCTGCCCGTAATCGCGTTTTTTTATCTTTGCCATCCGTCCATCAGGGTGGTGAAATACTAAACCCTCTATATCCATCTTCTCAAGAAATAGAGCAATACCTTCGTGCGTGCGGAGAATCCCTTCATACTGCGTAGCTTTCTGATGAGATATAAGAACGTGGGAATCAAATCCTTCAGGATTACCTTGAACCTTGGGGCCACAAAGTTCATACGTTCCATCATCAGGGGTAGCACCCGCATCCCAAGCCTCCATGTGCCACTGATCCTCATTACTCTCAACAACGGGCATCCAGCCAACAGTCTTCCCAGTAATTTTATCATAATCCTCAATCTTGAAACCTTCTGGGGTAGGCTGGCCTTTCTTAATTTCTCGGCGTTTCCAGTACTGGCATCTGTCTACCTTGCAGCACGTCCCATCATACTTGCGGGTAGCAGTACCCTCGCCATCAAAAACCCACTCGCAGCCAATTGATTTCTCGCGCAAGATTTTTTTCATGTTGCTAGGATCACGCTGGTATATGGTAGGTATTTTCTTCATCTATTCCACTCCCTCTAATACTGCCGCTAGGCTGTCTATTTCTGGCAAGTAGTGATACGTCACCTGCTGGCTCTTTGCCCTGCGAGCGGTATCCACCACAGCCTGCGCAGCCTTCCGCAGCTTGGCGTTCTCGTCCCGCAGTCTGGCGTTATCCGCCTCAAGTATATCAATTAGTGTAGTCATCTATTCCACTCCCTCTAATGCTTCTTTCAGTCTGGTGATAGCCTCCTTACGCTTGAAGGGCGCAGCAAGCCCCCTGTCTACTCTATCCTGAAGGCATACAACTCGTTCAGCCAGCCTCTCGACCTCCCGCAGTCGTGTTACCTCAGCCATAATGATGTCTGCCATCTCTTCCTCTCCCATTTCAGGCATTTCTACTCAACCAAACCATAATCACTGAAAGGTATGCCATTGCGATCAATTGCCCTGCGTTGGGGGAATTACCCACTAAGTCCAGGTACAGTATGGTGAAGGCGGCAAAGACCAGTACAGACCATACCGCCATCACGAAATAAGACCACTCCTTGTCTGTCAAAACGGGATGTCATCGTTGAAGTCTGCGCCAGATTCTACCTTAGAGGCCACTGGCTGCTCTGTTACTGGCTTTGCATTATTCCCAGACCCACCCAAAAGAGTTACATCCTGCACATTGACCTCACACGAAGTCTTAACCACTCCTTCCTTGTCAGTCCACTCCCTTGCGGAAAACTCGCCAGATACACCTACTTGCGACCCTTTGGTGAGGTATTGAGCCACCTTTTCGCCGCGATCTCCCCAGAGGTTGCAGCGCATCCAAGTGGTGATTTTGTTATCACCCCACCCAGACGATAGAGCGACACTGAAGGTGGTAATCTTCTTGCCTGATGGGATTGCACGTACTTCAGCATCTTGGCCTAAGTTCCCAGTAAAATTAATACTATTCATGATCCATCCTTTTTAGCATTTCAAATTTCAGATCCTGAAGCTCATCCTCAAAAACCTGTATTTCTTTTCCCATTATTTTTATCTTTTCTTCATCTCGACTCACTCTTGAAACAAATAATTGCAACGGCTCGGGCAGGCGATCATCGAAACTTGCGAAGTCACACCATTCCCTGCCAGTGCAGAACATCTGGTGCTGCATCTGCCACTCATATTTAATATCATGCACCTCAGACTGGATGCAGGCTATATGATTCGCCGTGTTGGGACACTTAATCTCAACCAGTCCATCATCTCCAACGTATCCATCAGGGCTTGACCCAGTAAAATCATACTCAGGGTGAAGTATAAACGCAGCTTCAGTAACCATGACCTCCTGACTCACCTCATACGAAGCCCTCGCTAGTGGCTCCATGTCAGTCCCACGCTGCATAGCACCAGACGTAAACCCTTCCTCCCTTTGTCCTGTTAGCCGCTGGCATAGCAGCTCCATCATGTAGTTCTTTCGGGTGGCTGACACAGCACCGCTGCGCCCTTTTGCCATCACATCCTTTACGCGACTTGAGGTTATCTTGCCGAGCCTAGCAGCGAACCACTCTTCAGACATTTGCTCAATCATTATTTAGCTCCTTCTTCTTTGCGTCCTTAACTTTAGTCAACTCCCCCCTTGATTTAGGGAATAATTCCCATGACCGCTTGAACGCGACCTGTAGCTCATCAAGTGTTTTTGATTCATTGAGTGCTAAAACTTCAGACGCTATATCTTCAGCAGCCTCTTGGGGTGTTGATTCTCCAGCGTAGATATAATGTCCTAGACCAAACATGGCTAGGCACTTCACAAGACATCTCATTCGCGCTGAGTTGATGTCAAAGGCATTAGGCCCACTGATAGCCTTGTTCTTGAAGTCCAGCACTGGTAGCCACATGGTGTTGCTCACATAATCACCAGAGAATACGCCATCACGATCCCATCCGTTACTCCCAATACCCACTTTCACCCTAACCTCCATTGTTCCGTCAGGATAAACGGTGTCAGGCAGCAGCTCGTAGGACGCTAGAGGGTATAAGTCCTTAACCATAGCCCATGCCCATGTCCAAGACAGATAGCTAAACTGACCCTTCTTGTCTACATGATCTTTGCAATCTATTGTGCTTAGTGTCGCCCAAACTGATTTGCTCATCTTGTTGCCTCGTTGTATTGTTAGGGGCCGTAGCCCCGATTAGTCCTACTTGTCTTCAAGACCTGGAATGTTGGGCTTGACACCCTGCAACTCCTGATACTTCAGCAACTTTGCGTAGGAGGCAATAACGGTGCTGGCAGCACGATTAAGTTCCTTCGCAGTGTTGATGTTGATGTTCTCTGCCTTCAATTCACCATAAAGTGCAGTCTGTTCTTCGATCAACTTGTTGATGTTCATATTCTACTTCCTCGCTTAGTTGACCCCAATTTAATTGGCTGGAGCCGTGACCATTGTTCTTAATTCTCTGGTGATGCGCATTTGAGTTCGTTTTAGTTCTATCAACTTTTTCGGCGGGTTATTGACTCCAAGCCTCCGAAATGTATTTCTTACATATGAATCTTTAAGTTGTTTGCAATTTTCAGCCTTCCACTCCCGCATCTGCTCTGGGTGTTCAGAGAAGTATTTCTTTGAATACTCCCTACAGTGGACTAGATTGTCCCTCTTCCACCTCCGACCTTTCTCCAATACCGCGTCTAGGTTTTCCGTGTAATACTTGTCGGTGTATGCGCGTATACAGTCTTGGCAGTTCCCCTTATGTTTCTGACCACCGTCTACATAGAAGCCTGCTTTGTGGAAAAGACCCAAAGGCTTCTCTTCTCCGCACTTGTTGCATCTTCGGGTATCAGGCAAAGCCGTATTCCCATAGCCGCGATTTATGTTATAAGTCCTGCCAAACTTCCTGATCCGCTGACGGTGCATTTCACACAAATCCGATGTCTTGCTATCACGTTCGCACGCCTCAATAGAGCAAGCCCTATATGGAGCCTTTCCTTGCCCACTCATATGTCGTGGCTTAGGAACAAACCCAGCTCCAGGGCAAGTCCAGTCCATGTGGTGCCGTCTCTGGCCTATCAGAACCTTCATCATGTTTTGCTCTTTTAGACCGCGCTCCATACAAAAGGCTCTTACACTGATTGTAATTGTGTGTTCTACGCCGTCAGGTGAGAGCAACTTTGCCCCGCGCCAGTCTTTCCTCTTCCCAGATTTGTCTGTCGTTCCAGTTCTCCAAAACCGAGTATAATGCATACTACAAAGTCCGTGGCCGCAAGGCTTACTATCGCACCCATCAACACTGCATCCACTGGGCCTCACTCTGGGGCTAGTTGTCCCAGTGTTCTTCAATCGTTTATAGTGCCGTACACAAAGACCGCGAGCCTCATGCTTTCTATCACAACCCTCCAGGTCACAAGTTCTCATCGTCTTCGGCCTCCATCTTGGCAATGAAAGCCAGTTGAGATTTATTAAACTCACCTTGGTGTTTCTGCTCTGCCATTTCCTGAGCGGCCTCTTCACAGATCAGATCAGTAGAACCGTTAGGATGTTCCGCGCAAGGTATGTAATCGCCGTCATGGAGTGTGTCGCAGCATGTGCAGTAATATACTCCCATCACAGTTCTCCATCTCTAACTAGGCTAAGGTGCGTCAGTGATTGGCCGTTGGCGTACTGCTGGGCGTACTGGGCAGTGAAGTTATGCTCTGCCTCCATACGTGTTCCCCCTTCCGCGAGAATGGGCTTGTCATAGCCCATACCAGCAGCAAGCCAAGATCCATCAAGTACCTGTTCAGCGATCACGCCAACTCTCCACTCATCTGTCGATCTCGGTACTGAGCATAAGCGTTATCATCACCCCTAGCCTCCATCATGTCCGTGTGATAACCCTGACAGTCAGCCCACCAGATCTCACACTCAGAAGTGACGTACTTCTCTACGTACTCAAGAATGGATTTGTAAATGTCACCCCCGATAAAGTTACAGCACTGGGAAGTCGAAGATGCGTAGGCCAGCGTCATACCTACTGATGAGAACGCGCTATCCTGAGATCTCTCTATACTCTCATGCGTATTGCTAATGCTTTTAAGTAAGCTAGAGACTATGGTTTGCCTAGACTCACACAGCGCATCTACCCAAAGATCATCCAGAAGTTCTGGCGACTTCATGTAGCCATCAATCCACACCTTCTTGGCATCTTGATAGCCATCATCATGCTGGAACCCAATATCCGCATCTCTTGCTAGGTCATATAAAGTCTTTGTATCCACGGTATTTCTCCTCGTTTGTGGTTGGAACAGGTACGATATTAACACTAATCCTACTTATGTAAATACCCTAATTGGATTTATTTTTACCGAGCTTCCTTCGCGGGTCATTAAAGTGATGTCGTTTCGCATACATCAAAATCAGAAACACTTAACCCAGCCTTGACCAGCGCACTCAGTCCAGCCTTTTCTGTGGTGAATTTTTTTACTCTTAGCCCAGAGTCTGCCAACTCTACTGCCTTGTCTTTACGGGCCTTATGCCTTGTCGAGAAATCTTTTATGCCTCTCCCGTAATAGTATGAAACTGATATGGAGTACCAGATACTACTCATCTCCCTTCTCCTCGCTCTCTGACGTGCAGCTCCTCTCGACACTCCGCATCATAGCCAGAGCCTCAGTTACGGTCTTGGTGTGGACAAAGCCGCACTCCTTGTCAGGGACGATGTACGGAGCCTTGCAGTATACCCAGTAGCTGGGCAAGTGGTCGTTGTGCGCCTCACCATACCCGTCATACTCGGTGTGCCAGCTATCGAACTTCGTGGGGTTTCTGTCTATCATCGCTTGTATCTGCTTACTCATGCTCTTTCCTCGGTCGGTAGTTCACTAACTGAAAATACATATTAACACTAATCTTTATTAATGTCAATACAAATATTCCTTGACTGTAAATACGTTAGTGTTATTATTGAGTGAAATTAACCCAAGGGAGAGAAGAGATGGCTGAAATCAGTGAAAAGGAAATGGCGGAAAGAAAGGTGCGTAAACGTCCAGGTCACCAAGTGGAACACTTCATAATGAGGATTGATCCCAAGATGAAAGAACACCTTGTGGAGATGTCGAAAGCCAAAGGAATGAATATGAGTGAGTTCATGGTGTGGATTCTAGGCATCTCGTGGTCGAACTACCAATCCTCGTTAGCAAAGGGTAAATCACTATGATGCGAGAGACAGCAGATGACTTAGAAGCAGAGTCCGAGATACTTGATATATTCGCTGAACACTTCGGTTGTAGCTGGACAAAGCTGGGTAGCGGCGGCAAGTATAGGATTGACGCTATACTGCACAAAGGCCATAAGATGAGGGCTTGGGTGGAGGTTAAAGACTACAAATCTGGCTTGTTCTTAGGGCTTAATGTTCCGAAATATCAAGAAGGTATGGGCCTAGCAGCAGATACTGAGATCCCCTTTCTACTTGTATTCAGGCACGAAGGCAAGATTGGATACATCAAGGTACATGAGGGTGGAATGTGGTCTGACAGCCACGTTGACATAAGGATGGCAGGAGGAACACCGCCTAATCGCCCAGCCAATGATGATGACTATGAGCCAATGGTTATGTTCAGAGAAACCTATGTTATTTGGCTGAAATAGTAGGCACAAAAAAGCCCGAAACGAGGAGAAACGGGCTTGATTGCCTCTCACTTTGAGAGTAGTCTGAGGATGCGAAAAACAAACATGGAGCTAGAATATCAATGAAACACCCCCCGCGCAACCTTGATCAATCATGCTTTGATTGGCAGAAGATTATTCTCCAGAAAACAGATTTACCTAGCAACGCTAAATTCTTAGCCATGTATCTCGCATCGTATATGAACATCAACCACGATGTAGCGTGGCCGAGCCAGAAAACCATAGAGCGTGAAACAGGGTTATCCCACCCAACGGTATTAAAGTACCTCGATTTGCTGATTTCAGAGGGCTGGATAAGCAAACAATCAGGGGATAGAGTGCAGTCAAATAGGTACTGGATTGCCTTCCCAAAAGAGGTAGGTAGCTCACTTACCTACGTAACCTCAGAAGAGAAGGTAGGTAAGGAGGTTACCTCTAATAACAATATAATAACAAATACTCTATCTAAGAGATTCACACCGCCTTCACTCGAAGAACTGATCGCATATCAAGAAGAAGCCAACATCTCCTTTGATCCTGTCAATTTTATTGATTACTGGGCTTCAATTGGTTGGAAGCGTGGACGCACACAAATGAAAGACTGGAAGGCAACTGCTCGCAACTGGGCAAGGAATGAAAGCAATGGGCAAAATAGACCTCGAAGCAATACAAGCCAAAATCAACCAAAACTTACCCCTGCACAGCGAATCGCGGAAAAGCGCAGACAACTTGCCTCCGACCCATCCAATATGGGAACTTTGGCAGAGAATGGCGGAGATGTACGGACATACCTGGACGAGTCAGCAGGGTGAAGAGCCAAACGATACTTGGGTGCGAGGACTTAACGGGCTGACAGCGGCAAACTTTGGTCGCGCCCTTGTCGCTTGTCGGGATAGTGGTAAAACCTTCCCGCCGACCCTGCCAGAGTTTAGATCTTCGGCACTTGGGATTGATGAGACTGGTTGGGAGCGACAAGCCCACAAGATTCACGAACCAGAGCGAAGACTCGAAGACAAAACCAGCAAAGAAAAAAACAAAGTAACTGGAAATGATGTTCTTACCAACTTACAGGGGCTGTTCTAATGAACGCAACACAAACGATTACGCAGAGAATACTACAGTGCGAAACCTTCACCAGCGGAGAGAGATTCACCAGCGAGGACATCCAAGGCCATATGGATGACTGCCCGAAAGTAGAGGTTAACTATGCCATCTCACGATTGCGTGACCGTGGAGATATATGCTTTCTAATCAAGGCCACCAATTGGAAGGGTATTAACGAAAATGTTTATACACGCGCTAAATCTAATAACTGGATGCGTAAACCTTGGGTATCTGAGCCATCACCGACCGAAGATTCGTACTACACTTGGGAGTATGCAAAGTGAAGGAACCAGAAGAAATCTACAGAATCCTGCTAGAAAGCGGGAATAATATGGCTGACGCAGAGCATGATTTTAGGTTGTTATCAGATTCTACGAAAAGCCTGTTAGCTCAGATCACCATTAACGTAAAGACTGAGCAAAATTGCAGCATGGCGGAAGCTGGCTCTGTGGCACTGGCAAGTAGTGTTTACCGAGATCATTTGGTAGCCACCAGCGAGGCCCACCGATTAGCTGAAAAAGCGAAAATTTTATACTACTCATCCAAGACACTATCAGATCTGTACAGATCAAAAGAAGCGACAGAACGCGCAGCAATGCCGAGGGCAACATGAGAATACTTAACCTTTATTGTGGAATCGGGGGTAATTCAAAACTGTGGAGTGATGAGCATGAGGTCACGGCTGTTGATCTTAACGATGAGGTTTTAAAGGTTTACGCATTTAATAGACCTAACGACACCGTTGTAAAAGCTGACGCACATCAATACCTGTTAGACCATCACGAAGAGTTTGACATTGTATGGAGCAGCCCACCATGCCAGTCACACTCTCGAATGCAAAAAGCTACACGGCATGATGTGACTAGATACCCTGATATGGGACTTTATCAAGAGATTGTTTTTCTACAGCATTTCTTTAAAGGTAATTGGGTTGTGGAGAATGTAAACGGGTATTACGAGCCATTAATACAAGCCCAGTCTATCGGCAGGCATCTTTTTTGGAGTAATAATATAATTAGAGCAAAGGAGGTTAAGACACCTGAAGGATTTATATTTTTAGGTACTGTACCTGATACTGAAAAGTTAAAAGACTGGCTTGGCATACACTATCCTCCCGATATGGGCGCAATATATATGCACGGCAACCATTGTCCAGGTCAGGCATTAAGGAACGCAGTCCATCCAAGAATGGGGTTGGAGGTGCTAGAGTCTTTAATCAATGATGAGCAAATAGGGCTTTTTGGATAATGGCGGAAATAAAACCAAAACGCTGTAAAATGTGCGGCGATTCCTTTTTACCCACTAAACCCTTGCAGCGCGTGTGTGGCCCGTCATGCGCTTTTAAGGATGCAAGGCAAAAGAGGGTAGATAAGGAGGCGAAAGCTCTTAGGGTGGACGACAGGAGGCGCAAGGAGGCATTAAAGAGTAAAAGCGACCACAGAAAAGATACGCAGCACCTTTTTAACGCATATATTCGCCTGCGCGATATGCACAAGCCTTGCATTAGTTGTGGCCAGTCTCCCTACCAAGGGCAACGCCATGCTAGCCACTATAGAAGCAGGGCAGCGGCCAGCCAATTGGCCTACAATTTTCTCCAAGTTTGGGCAAGTTGTTCTCAATGTAATTCAATGAAAAGCGGCAATATATTAGAATATAGAATTGCGTTAACGCGCATACTTTCGCCAGAGCAACTCAGTGAAATTGAGCACAATAACGATTTGGCATTCTATACCGTGGACTATTTAAAGCGGTTTCAAAAGATACTTAAGAGGCGCATTAAGCATTATAAAATGCTAAGAGGCGTTAATTAGTGTCCAGTTAATAGGTTTTATTGAACCATTTGACCAGTCCAGCGTCCAATTTAGCCTTAAATGCGCTTTCATGGCGTTTTAATCGCTCAATGCGCCGATTATAGACCACGCTGCGCATCATGTAAGGCTTTTTAATTAGGCCAACAGGGTTAACTGTGTCTCCCAGTTGACCGCGTACCTTGGCAATCTGCGCGGTGTGGTGTTCTATTTCAACAGTCTTAACGCTCCTCCTCCCTTTGTGCTATTTCAAGAGTAGCGGCATCTAATAAAATACGCCTCACCCACTGTTCAAGGTTTTGGCCTTTAATAAGGCGTACCGCCCTTATAATTAGACCTTTTTCGTCATTGGGTAGATTAACTGTTATTTTGCGCATCACTCACCTTTCACATAGTCATAAGCATCTTCTACTAATGGCTGGTCATTAACACCCATCTGCGCCAGTACTTGGCCATCGGACAAGGCGTCGAGTATTTCTTTTTTAGATAGGTTGTCGCCTATCAGTGATAATAATTCTTTAATAGTCATTTTATTACCCTATCTAATACAGTGAAATTTTTAGAATCTAGGCCATTAGATACCCTGAATTGTTCGGCAATTTCCAAGCCCTGAGTTGTGCTTTCGCAATAGTTTGTGCCTTGATAATCCCAGCCATCGCCTTTTGTTTTAGTAACGGGAGTTTTTCTGCTTTGAAATATTACCGATATATTCCCGTAAGATGCAAAAACACCCCTATTATTGTCATCTTTAATTATTACCCTAAATATAGTTTTCATTTTATTGCCTCACATTAAAAAGTAGATGATAAATACAAAGGCAAACCCGATTAAGAGATTGCCTGCTATTTCGTACCACCTCACGCTGCCACCTCACAATTATCATTGTCCCAGTCTGCAATGTGCTCATTCGCAGAACACCACAGCTCCACGGCAGTAGAAAGGTAAAAGGAATTTATCTGGAGCCAGCTACTATCTACGGGAGGTGTACATTCTCCCACTCCAAAAATATCTTCTATATAGATCACTACCTCCTGCCCATATTCAGCCATAGTTTTACAGGCATCGTAATAGGTAACGGCTGGCATATAAGCGCCACTTGCACACCCACCTTGTAAGATGGCGGCAATGTCACATGGTGTAAGGTCTTGTGTGATCCAGTTCGGCTGATTTAACATTTTCTTAATCCTTATTTAATACTGGAAACCGTCCAGCTGGGAATTTTCACTGAAAAGCCCCAGTTAAGGGGCAGCAGGGTAAAACCTGGAAATATTAGCAGCTAAACCCATCAAAATAAGCCTGTACCACCTCGCGCACATACTGGGCGGGTAGACCGCTTCGTTTGGATATGTGTCTAGTAATAGCTACTTTCAAATACTCTTTTTGGTCTATATCTTTTATATCTTGCACATAGAATTCTATCAATTCAGACACTGTTTTTAAGTTATTCATACTGAAGCCTCTATAGCTATATAGTTATCCGATACCTTGACCGCTAACCGCTCGGCATTGCCGAACATTGATTGTCTAACCTCTGGCTTGTATCTAATATCAATCGTTTGATAAACAAAGCCCCTACGCCTGTCATTAACACAAGACACTTTCTTGTCGCCCTGCTCTAGCGCCCTTATGCCGATGTGATCGGAATAGAAGCCAATTTCAATAGCTTGATGGCAATCAAACCCATACTCTGCCAAGTCCCTGCGTTGAATACAGGTACGGGCATTCTTGCCGTTGATCGCTCCGTTTTTAATCGTAGTCAATGTTTTCATTTTGAAACCTCGTTGTTGTCGCCCAGAATAGGACTAGTACTATAAACTTTTCCACTTGTGTGCTCGTCTTTCTCGTGCCCGTCATTAGGGAAAACAATCTTCGCCCTTGTCTCGAATGTAACGCCATTCCAGATTGACTTCCTACCAGTGATATAAACATCGATAGCTAACCCGTGAGAATTGCAAGATTCGTCATTAACGCGATAGTCACATCCAGCCCAAGTGCTATCAGTGAAGTTCTCATTATCAACGCTTAAGAAAGCCCAGCTCGGCCACTGATCGGGGTGAACTGCGGTAATACAATCTGATTTAAGTTTAAACATTTCTTATCTCCTAATACTGGGAAGGCCAGCTCCTACCTGAAAACCCCACTTAAGGGGCATATGTTAATCATACTAGGTTGGGACTAGATCCAATCGACCTCTGGCTCCTCTTGCCACTCGAATTGCTCGGTGGTAGTAGTCGATAGCTGGTCTATTGATTCGCTCTTTATTGTGTGACTAGCTCCGCAGTGCAAAGCTTCCCCAACATACCCGTACCAGCCTGTAGAATCGCCGTCTATAACATTGCCGCACTGGGTGGCTTTTATTACTTCAGCTTTGGTTATATCAACGCCACCGCTTACACGCTCAACAATCACCGTTGTTATGGTTCTGGTTCTAGTTCCACTAGTCGTGAATTTCATTTTTTAATACCCGCCTGTTAATGTGAACACTGGTTGGGCCAGCTCCCACCTGAAAACCCCAGTTAAGGGGCGTTTGATTAGGTTAGTGGTTGGGGCCGAAGCCCCGATTGGTTAAGCGTCGAAGTCTAAGTCAGAAAGAATGAAGTCATTCAGTTTAGACCTTCTTGCGCTGGTAAAGGTGTCCCCAATAGCGTTCTTCTCCAGCAAAGAGGACATTGTTCCCCCGATGCTCTGCTTGGTGCCGCCTAAATCGTGTAGTAAATCATCGGCATTCATGTAGCTCATATTTTCTTCTTCATCGCATCGGCCGCAACAGTCTTCTGACACATCACGGAAAGCATTGAGCATCTTGATTTCGTTCTCAGTGTATTTGTTCATGGTATCTATCTCCTACGTGCAGCACAAAGGGGCTGCGTCCTGTCCAACCATTCTAACAACGTCAATACATAATGCAACTAATCATTTCATTAATTACCTATATATAGGTGACTGTATCTCGGTTGTGTCTGGGTGTGAGTGTGTGGTTGTGTCTGTGGGTCTGTGTGCCTGTGTGCCTGTGTTGCAACAATGCCCAGCACTTGTTGTTGCTCTTTGTATTGGTAGCGGTTGCCTATGGCATGTCATGACAGGCAGTGAACCCTATTTGGTTCTGAACTGGTTTGACTGGATACCCCCCGACCCTTTCTGAAAAATGAATTGTTACTGATACGGACTAAGCCTCACATATTTTTTGAGTTTTTCACTCCCCCGTCTTTCCTAGCTCTCAAGCCCTTGGTTTGCAGTGTCCCTATTTTCCTGCTATTAAAGAACCTCTTCACTGCGTTACGATCTATTGCTAACGCAAAGTCTTTCCAGCGAGTAGAGCTATGTCTCTTATTTAAATTGTTTGTATTAATAAGGATGGTTAGATGAGTCAAGCTCAGAGTGTTCTCTCTGAAGGTGTTGTTCTTGCTGATGATGATACTCAGAAGTTAGTTCAAGTCTTACGTTCTCAACATGCTCTTATGGGTATCTATGGGAATGTGTTTGAACGTCTTGGTGGTGAGCAGTTCTTGTTCGAATGGGCGCAAGACAATCCTTCTAAATATCTCACAATGCTAGTAAAGATGGTGCCTACTCTAGCGCCTACCTCTGGTCTTCAAGGTGAAATTAATATCCGTATCTCTAATGACTTACCTCGTTCAGCACTTGATGACTGATGCCATACGTCTCTGACAAACAACGCGCCTATCTGCATATCAATGAACCTGAGATAGCAGCTAAGTGGGATGCTGAACTTAAGTCTAAAAAGAAGGATACCAGTCGGCAGAAACTAATTGCTGACAATATACGCAAAGTATCTAATCGTAGTAGCTAATGGATCTCACACTCCCTTATCACCCTAGAAAGCAGTTTATAGACTTCCATCAACGCAGTACCCGCTTTGGTGCTATGGTCTGTCATCGTCGTGCTGGCAAGACAGTCTCCTGTATTGGTGAGCTAGTCACTCGCGGTATGTACACCAAGAAGAAGAGAGCTGAGTATGCTTACGTTGGCCCCTTCCGCGCACAAGCTAAGAAGATAGCCTGGACTTACCTTAAAGACTTTACCGAAGGATTGAGAAAAGGCCCACCTAGAGAATCTGATCTATCTGTCACTCTACACAGTGGTGCGACCATTACCCTGTACGGCGCTGATAACCCTGATGCCTTACGAGGATTGTTCTTTGATGGCATTGTCCTTGATGAGTACGGTGATATGCGCCCTAGCATTTGGGGTGAAGTTGTATTGCCTACGTTATTGGATCGTAAGGGCTGGTCTGTCTTTATTGGCACCCCCAAAGGAAAGAACCACTTCTATCAGATGGTTCAAAGGGCTAAGACTGAAGACAACTGGTATGAACTTACCCTTAAAGCCAGTGAGAGTGGTCTTTTAGACGAAGACTCACTTGCTCTAGCCAAAGCTGAGATGACCGATGCTCAGTACCAACAAGAGATGGAGTGTTCCTTTGAGGCGGCTGTTCTAGGCGCTTACTACTCAGACATCATTGCTGAGATGGAGAAGATCTGTGTTGACCACGATAAACCTCGTATTGGTGACTATCCCTATAATCCACATGAAGTTGTTCATTGTTCAGCCGATCTTGGCTACACAGACTCTACTGCCTTCTGGTTCTGGCAATTAACGGAAGAGGGGCCAATTCTAATAGATTATGAGGAGTATGATGGTCAACCTCTTGAGTTCTACTTTGATATGCTTAAAAACAAAGGCTATCAGTATGCCGATATGTGGCTACCTCACGATGCTAAGGCAACATCACTGCAAACAGGCCGATCAACGGTTGAACAGTTCCTTGACGCAGGCTTTCCCTGCCGTGTTGTTCCGAAACTAGCCGTTCAACATGGAATTGATGCCGCAAGACTCATCATGCCGCAGTGCAGGATCAATAAAGCCACCTGTTATTCGGGGATAGAGGCGCTTCGAGCCTATAAACGCTCTTTTAACGAGAAAACCCAACAATTTGCCAATAAACCCTTGCATGATTGGGCAAGTAATGGTTCAGACTCCTTCAGATACTTCTCACTAGTCACTGAAACCAGTAAAACAGCACTTCAAGTGGTCGATGACAACAAACCACTGCTTGAAGCCGTCACCTACACGCTTGACGACCTCTATAAGTCTCAAGAAGAAGATAGCTGGCGAAGAAGTGTGATTAGGATATAATTGAACACAAATTAACCAAAGGATTTCTAAAATGAACGGACAAATGCCACCACAAGGTATGCCACCGCAAGGTATGGCTCCACAGGGCATGGCCCCTCAAGCATTCCCAGCAGGTCCAGCCGTTGGGATGCCTCAAGGTCAACAGCCAGCGGGAAAGCAAGCTCCATCTCCCAATGCAGCTCAACCGCCGCCACAACAGCCAGAAAGTCACATGATGCCAGATGGCACAATGATGTCTGGCCCAGCACAACAAGGCCAGCAACCTTCACAACCTGTTCCAGCAGCCCCAGATCCAATGCAACAGCAACAAATGATGGCTCAAATGCTTAGGCAGAATGCCCCAAGCCAGCCAATAGCAGGTATGCCCCCACAAGGGATGGCACAGCAGAATAGAGGCTAAATAATGGACGTTGATATAGAGATTGATTACGAGACAGTTGTGGACATGAAAGCTCCCAAAAAGAGCAAGACACCCGCACAATGGCACCAGCACTGGCAGAAAGAGATGTCAGCGGCTGATAAACGATTACGCAAGTACCTGAAGCAGGGTAACTCTGTTGTTAATCGCTATTTGGATGACAGACAAGGCTCTAGTGACTCCTATGGAGATAACTTCAGCAATAATGCGTCTTCAAAGCTCAATCTGTTCCATAAGAATGTCTCTACAACAATGGCTATGCTGTACGGCAATACGCCAAAGATTGATGTTGTTCGCGAACATTATGACCCAGATGACGATATAGCGCGGGTTGCCTCATTAATGTATCAACGAATGCTTATGACTGACGTTGAACCCAGCGGTGAAGACCTATCGACTGTATTAAAAGCAGCACTTCAGGATAGATTACTTCCTGGCATGGGCTGTGCGCGTGTTCGTTACGATATGGCGACCATGACCGAGACTCAAATGAACCCCGACTCTTTTGAAAATGAAGAAATCGAGGTATTAGACTATGAAGATGCTCCTATCGACTACATCCACTGGCAAGATGTCAGATGGGGCTGGGGTAGGACGTGGAAAGAGATCCCTTGGTGGGGATTTCGTGCTTGGCTTGATAAAGATGAAGTTACTGAGCGTTTTGGCGAGAAAGTAGCCAAAAACATTGATTACAAGAACCAAACTCCAGAAGGCAATAGCGGCAATATGGGCGCTGCCAATACTGATGAAAGAGATAATGTCCAGAAGGCAGAAATCTGGGAAATCTGGAACAAAAAAGACAAGCATGTGTATTGGTATTCTGAAGGTGCAGATCTCATTCTGGACTATAAAGAAGATCCATTAGGGCTGGATGGGTTTCTACCTATGCCTAGACCTATGATAGCCAACTGCACAACCACGTTATTTACACCGCAAGCCGATTTTATACTTGCTCAGGACTTGTACAATGAAATTGATGAGCTACAAAGCCGTATAAGCACCATTACTCGCGCTATTAAAGTAGTGGGCGTATATGACAAGGCATCAGGTGATTCAGTGGGCCGTATGCTCAAAGAGGGTGTTGAAAATGATCTAATACCCGTTGATAACTGGGCGATGTTTGCTGAGAAGGGTGGGTTGCAAGGAAGTATCCAGTGGTTCCCTGTTGAGGTCATAGTGGGTGTATTGCAGACACTACAACTTGTACAGCAGGCTAAGACTGAACAATTGTATGAAATAACAGGCATGAGTGACATTATGCGCGGAGGTGCTACCGATCAGTACACTTCTGGCGGTACTCAAGCTATTAAAGCCAAGATGGGGTCTATCGGCATTCAGGCGTTGCAAGAGGAGTTCGCTAGGTTTGCTAGTGATCTTGAGGCTCTAAAAGCTGAAGTTATATCAAAGCACTTCAGCAAAGAGACTATTGTTGAGCAATCTAACGCTGGATTTCTCCCAGAAGCTGATAAGACGTATGTCTCCGATGCCATTGACTTAATGCAGTCAACGGATGTGAAGTGGCGTGTAAACATCAAGCCAGAGTCTATTGCGATGGTTGACTACGCCCAGATTAAGTCTGAGCGCAGTGAATTCCTGATGGCAATGTCTCAGTATATCCAATCTGCTTCAAGTGCTGCTGCTGCCCTTCCAGAATCCTTACCTATCCTTCTTGAAATGCTCAAATGGGCTATGGCTGGGTATAAAGGGGCTGAATATCTTGAAGGCACGTTTGATCTAGCGATTGAAGGGGCCAAGAATATGCCACCGCCTGGACAAGATGATAATGGTGCCGCTCAGGATAATCAGGTTAAGCTCCAGATAGAGCAGATGAAGATTCAAGCGAGCCAGCAAAAGCAAGCAGGTGAAGTTCAGAAGATTCAAATCAAAGCTCAAGCTGACATGCAGGTTCAGCAGGCTAAAATACAGTCTGAAATGGCCAAGATGGAAGCTGATAACCAGCGAGACATGACGATGGAGCAAATGCGCTCTCAGAGTCGCTTGCAGGAGATAGCCTCTGATCTTCAGGCGAGTATCCAAGAGATACAAGCCAATATGAAGGCTGACCTAATGATTGAACGCGCCCAAGCCACTTACGATATTGAATCTCAAGGGGTTAACCACGAATACTCAATGAGTGAGATAGAAGCCCAAGCAAGAGGCAGAAACGAATGAGATGGAAGCAATCCTTAAATAAAGAATCAGGGAAGTATGAGTTCATCCCAGTTGATGAAGCTGCTAGAAAAGTTAGCACAGCAATACATGGAGATATTGTATCGTTTGTATCCCCTGTAGATGGCTCAGTTATCTCTGACAGAAAACAACTCCGTGAACACAACGAAAGAAACAATGTTGTCAATTCTTCAGAGTTTGACCAAGGATTCTTAGATAGAAAAAGAAAGGAACGTGAACGACTCTATACTGGCGAGCATACGGCAGCAGAGAAGTTTGAAAGAAAGCAGGAGATTTATAACAATATAATGCGCCTAGAGCGCGAGGGCTGAAATTATGAATGAAGCAAATGAAGTAGAAGTAGAGATAGAAGAAGATTCACTCAATAGCGCACTGGCAGACGCATGGGATGCCTCGGAGATAGATAATGGAGGAGAAGACGCAGCAGAAGTCCAAGAGCCAGTCAGCCTTGGAGCGGGGGATACAGGAGGAGATACAGGGCAAGCAAGTGACGAAAGCCCAGTACGACAAAGCGAGGACGATTCTAGCCCAGTCAGTACGCAGTCAGAAGAAGACTCAAAGCCTCCCGTAGGTCTATCACTTGAATCCAGAGAAGTCTGGAATGATGTCCCAGATGCAGTAAAGGCTGATATTGCTCGCCGTGAACGCGACTATGAAGCAGGAATAGAAAAACATCGAGTAGCTACGCAGCGCGTTTCTGCTATGGATAGATCTCTTCAGCCGTACCAGCAATATTTACAGATGAATGGTGGCGCAGGAGAGGCTTTGCAGGGTCTATTGCAGACTGGCTCAAGCCTACAGATGGGATCACCTATTCAAAAGGCACAGGTTGTTGCGGGACTCATTAAGCAGTTTGGTGTTGATATTAAGTCTCTAGACTCAATGCTTGTGGGTGAAGCCCCCTCTGCCGAATCCCAGCAGCAGAGTCAGATGGAACAGATGTTTAATGAACGTCTTGGCCCAATGCAGCAGCAGCTTCAAGGTTATCAGCAGCGAGAACAGCAGGAGCGCCAGCAGGCTCAGGGACAAGTTGCCCAAGAAGTAACTAACTTTGGGTCAAATAACGAGTTCTATAACGATGTTCGTGGTGATATGGCTGATTTACTGGATATGGCTGCTAATCGTGGCCGCGAGATGAGCATGGATGAGGCTTATAACCTTGCCTGCTCTAATCATCCGCAAATATCCAAGATTATGTCTGGAAGATCCTCGCAGCAGTCAGTAAACCAGAAAAGGCAGGCTGCTAGCTCAATATCAGGCTCGCCTGGAGGCGGAATGCAGGGAAAAGCCGCTAATTCAGTGGCATCTGCTCTAAATGATGCTTGGGATTCTGCTGGACGGATGTAAAATGAAGGTATAGACTAGGCCCATATAGGGAAAACCTCGCGGGTTTCTTTATGTGTTACGCAGATGTTCGCGCAACTGTGTTAGACACGAAGGATTCCTCGCAGTATCCTCCGTCAGAACTAAGGCTTCGCAGCTAAGGTTAAAGTCGTGTTCCATGTGGAACACATTAATTGCTTTTACTGATAGGAGGATCGCCTGATGGCATTCCCAAATATTAGCGACATTCTCGCTACCACGATTGAATCCCGTACTCGGCAAATTGCTGACAACGTAACAAAAAATAACGCTATCTTGATGAAGCTGTCCTCTAAGGGCAAGATCAAGACATTCTCTGGCGGCTCTAAGATTATGCAAGAACTGAGCTTTGCTGAGAATACTAACGGTGGCTGGTACTCTGGCTATGACATCTTGCCTGTTGGCGTAAGTGATGTGATTAGTGCTGCTGAGTTCAACATCAAGCAGGCTGCTGTACCCGTAGTTATCTCTGGTCTGGAAATGCTCCAGAATGCTGGCCGTGAGAAGATGATTGATCTTCTTGATGCTCGCTTGTCTGTAGCTGAGTCTACACTCGCTAACCTGATTTCAGGTGGATTGTACTCTGACGGTACTGGTTCTGGCGGTAAAGAGATTGATGGCTTGAACGCTGCTGTCCCTCTTGATCCTACTACTGGCACTTACGGTGGTATCGATCGTGCTACTTGGACTTTCTGGCGTAACCAGTTTGTCGATTCTGGCGCTGCGGATCCTACTACCATTCAAGGCTTGTTCAACGACCTCTGGGTCAAGCAAGTTCGTGGTACTGATCGCCCTGACCTGATAATGGTCGATAACGTAGTATGGTCTACATACACTGAGTCTTTGCAGGCCCAGCAGCGGTTTACTTCACCAGAGACAGGAAACCTCGGCTTCCCAACTCTGAAGTTTATGGACGCTGATGTTTGTTTGGATGGCGGTATCGGTGGGTATTGTCCTGCTGGAACAGCGTTCTTCTTGAACTGCGACTATATCCACTATCGCCCACATGCAAGCCGTAACATGGTTCCGTTATCGCCTAATCGCCGCTACGCAACTAACCAAGATGCTGAAGTGCAGATCCTTGCATGGGCTGGCAACTTGACGTCTTCTGGCGCGCAATTCCAAGGTCGTCTTGATCTTAACGCTTAATAAGTAAGCCCAGCCTGCCTCCGCTCATAATTCGGGGGTGGGCTTTTAGGGTTTAACCGCCCTCTTTTTGGCACGATGGGAGAATCAAAATGTCTACAAACACACCAACCAATGGAGCCAGTTTAGCAGCCATTACAGCGCGTAATGCTGAGTACACAGGAACTCCTTTTACAGATGTTGCTGGCGATGGCACTTATGCCACTCCTTATCTAGGAATGAACCGCGCAGGTGGATCTAATCCTGGAGTTGGGATAAACACTGGTAGTATCTATCAAACCGCTGTTGATTTAGCAGCAAATGGCCCTCGCTATGATGGTTGGACTACACTAGATCAGGCTGGAGCAGCACGTACTCCACAAGACAGTCAGACGATTGGTGGAATCGTTAACGCGGCTCCTGCTTATGCGGGTGTTCCTTACCCCACCCCTGCTCAGGTAGGTGTATTTCCAGTTACTTTTACTGATGGCGCTGATATTAATGATACAGCTAACTTTGTAGTAGCTGACACGGCTGCTGTAGATGGCGCTGAAATGAATGCTGCAACAGGAGCTATTAATGGCACTGGCGTTACATTAGCCATTGGCGACCTAGTTTGGGGCGCAGCTATTGTTGCGTAATGTCTGGGTTGCTTAAAAAAAACCTAAGAGTGAGGTCGCTATCCTTTGTAGGGTGGCGCTCTCATTTTTACTAATTTCAGAAAGAGTAGCGTTTGGCTACATGTCTAGCCCATTCTACTTATCACTCACTCGCTTATGCGGCTGAAACATAACGCGCCATAGAGCGCATAACTAAAGAAGGGCTATATTATGAGTTTAATGGAAGCAGAACACGGCATTACCGATCTGGCGATGAATAATGGACGTTACCACGGGGATGAAAACCTATTGGTGAAGTTCTTTAACAGCCCCCGCATCAATAGCGGGAAAACCAAAGAAGCTGGGAGGCCAATCTTTAAAGAAGTCCCCTATGTTCAGATAATGCAGCCTGGAAACAAGGATTCAATTGTAATCCGCCCTGCTACTGATATGGACAAAGCTAGATTTGCAGAGCATTTCCGTAAGTTTGAAGCTCGAGAAGATCAAGAGAAGGTTGAAGGTACTCTGCTTGAAGAATGGGCAGGCATTACTCGCAGTCAATGTGAGGAATTGAAGTACCTAAACATCAAGACAGTTGAGCAGTTAGCTTCGGTGAGTGATTCCAACGGTCAAGGCATTATGGGTATTGGCTTTCTAAAGGAAAAAGCTAATAAGTACATTGATGATAGTGCTGGTGAAGCGACTAAAGAGGCGCTAGCTGATCTACAAGCCAAGTATGAGTCTTTGATGAATCAGATGGATGCAAGTCCTGTAGAGGAAGCTAAGAAAACTAAGCGTACTCGGCGCACTAAAGCTGAACTGGAAGCTGTAAAGTCAGAAGAGGCTGTAGCGGAGTAAAATATGGCGCGATACCTGTCAGTCAACGATATAATCAACAGAGTTGCCCTTGAGGTAGGTCTGTCGCCTTCGCCTAGCCCTGTCACTGATACGGATGAAGCATTTGTCCAATTGGTGGGGCTACTCAATTCGTCTGGTCAAGAGCTATGCGAACTGAATGACTGGCAGGTTCTTACTCAGAACTACACAATAGATACAAGTGTAGACGGCGTAAGTGGTACGTATGCCTTACCCGATGACTTTAATTACATGATCGACCAGACAGGCTGGGATAGAGGAAACAGGGTTGCTGTTGGCGGCCCCTTATCCCCTCAAGACTGGACGTATCTTGCAGGTAGAGACTTAGCTAGTCAGACTATCTACGCCTCTTTTAGAATCATGGATGGCAAGGTCGATATATTTCCACAACCCGCTCCTGCTAATCTAGAACTTACCTTTGAGTACATGAGTCGGAACTGGCTAACAGAGCAGGGTCAGACTACACCAAACCGAGACACGATAGGTGCAGGCAGTGATACCTGCGCCCTAGATCCCTTATTAAGCATTAAATTCCTTAAACTCAAGTTCCTTCAAGCTAAAGGTTTTGATTATTCAGCCGCTGCTATGGAGTTTGATACTTTACTGCAAAGTAGAATTGGAAAATCAACAGGAGCGCCTATCCTAAGCGCCTCCAGAAGTTCAAGAGCATTCCCTTATATCTCTCCTTACGGTAACACTGGGGACACAGGATACGGTGGAGCATGACTGAAGAGGAGTTCGCACAACTCTCAACTGAAGAGAAGCAGGCTCTAATGCGGCAGATGTCCCAAGTTAAGGAGATGCGTGTTGATTACGGCTCTATGGAGAATCCGTATGGGCAAGCACCTCAACAACAAAGAGTAAATGCTCCAAAGCGGCAAAATAGACAAGAGCCACAAATGCCACAACAACGTAGCGGAAGTGCAGTTACTCCTAGCCAGATTATGCGCCCATCCCCACCTAGTGCTGGAGAGGCTGGAGGCCCATTAACCACTTCTGAAGCGAAGACTATGGCCCAAAGTGCTGCTCAAGCCGCACAAAGCCCTATTTCTCTAAATCCTTCTGCATATGATGCAATTGGAAATTCCGTTAAAAAGAAAAAACTGCGAGAATTTTTCTGATATGTCATATACCCGCCAAAAGACATTAGGTAGGTATGGCAGGCAGCTAAGTCAGCCAACTGTACAGCCGTATACATTTCCTGCCAGTGTTGGCGGGATTAACTCTGTTGACTCATTAATGATGATGCCTCCAGAGGACTGTATCTACTCTTACAACCTAATGCCGTCTGAATATGGCATGAGATTGAGAAAGGGCTACAGAGAGTGGGCCACAGGGTGCGTAGAAACGCCTCCAAGAGCCGCAAGCTCAGACGTACACACAATCATACCCTTTGAATCGAACATCCAAGACGATGCTAATAACCGCCTGTTCGCTGTTACTGCTGAGGGTATCTGGAACACAACATTATTTAACACGATTGAGCCTGTTCAAGAAGTTGTATTTACTCAGACTGACAGCCCTTCTGGGTATGGTGTATGGACTGAATTTACAGGAGATGCAGCAGGAGCGGGCCTGCGTGGTCACTATTTGCTCTATGCTGATGGTTTAAACGGTTTGT
>Ga0308012_10000235_pt1 | contig 35372 bp, 30 predicted proteins | sample Neamet179_FD_203133 | JGI IMG/M metagenome (GOLD analysis project Ga0308012, IMG submission 203133) | Marine microbial communities from water near the shore, Antarctic Ocean - #179 | ecosystem: Environmental > Aquatic > Marine > Unclassified | place: Southern Ocean | collected 2014-07-25 | reverse complement strand
ATTATCAAGCAGATTAAACTAATTAAAGTTGAAATTTTCCATTTGGTTTGATTTTTCATAATAAAATTAGTTTTTTTATGTTCCATTTTTTTGAATCAGAGTGCGTTCCGCCAATGAATGGCAACGTTTATGTATAAGAATAGTTGCGGTTTTGTATGCGAGGATTTTCCGAAGGAAAATCAGACGTTACAAACACGCAACGACCTTTGATTAAGCACTAAACCGCAATTATTTTTATACGGTGTTGCCATTTCGTTGTTTTTATTCAGATTTTTAATTATTCGGCTAAATTCCGTTTTTATTTTTTTCAGCGTTTGAGTGAATTCGGTCAGCGATTTATTCCGCAAACTTTTTCAATTCCGATTGAGTGAGAATTCCGTAAATTGCTAAATTCTGCATTCAGTTCAGATTTTTGTTTTTCAATTCAGATTCCGATTTCGCAAACAAGCTAAAAATTCCAACGTAATTTCTATTAAAGCAATAATTTAATTAGAAAAGTGTTGTCCGAAATGTTGTCCCCAATGCATTATTCTTTGGTCAATTTCGTCTAATGTCGGACGAGAATAAATTCCGTATGCACATACTATTAACAATACAATTATGATAATTAATAGAATGGTATTCAAATTTGATTTTTTCATATTTTTAATTTTTGTTTATATTTCTATTTTGAGTTCGTTTTTCAATGAATGGCAACTGGTTATATGAAGCACAAAGTTCTCGTTTACGGGTGTTAATTTCCGGATAACAGGAACTTTTGTTCTCGATTAGCATTTTTGTTTAAAGATAATAAAATCGCATCTAAAGGGCTTTGAATTTCTAATAAATCTTTTTTTGCTATATGGGTGTAAATCATTGTTGTCTCTGGCTTAGAGTGTCCTAAAAGCTCTTGAATATGGCGTAAACTAACACCGTTTTCTAATAAATGAGTTGCATAACTATGTCTTAAAGTGTGTGGTGTAACATGTTTTTTTATACCAGCCAATGCAACGCTATTGTGCAAGAATTTACGAATACTACTTTCTGAATACCTTTTTTTATTAGGTCCTTCTATAAAATAAAAATGAGGCTTGTAAGTAATTAAATAGTTATTTAAAAGAGGTAAAAATGTCTGCGCTAAAACTACAAACCTATCTTTTCTTCCTTTTCCAGAAACAACTTTTAGCTGATTTCTACCGATATCTATATGAGATAATTCTAAGGCAGTAACTTCACCAACACGCAAACCAGAAGAATATAATAATGCAATAATTGCTCGATGTTTTAAGTTTTTTGTTACCTGTAATATGGTAACAATATCTTCTGGCGCCAATACATTTGGTAATTTTTTAGATCTTTTTGGCCGGGCTAACTCTAAATCATTTATCATTGTTTTTGGGCAGAAAACAATAAATAATTTTAGGGCACTTGTAAACTGCCTTTGAGTACTAATGGCATATTTTCGCTTTATAAAAATAACCTCTATATATTCTTCTACACTTCTGTTGTTTAAAGACTTTAGATCTTTTTTTGTATGAAAAGCAATAAAATCTGCTACAAAAAAAACATACGTATCAATTGTACTTTTACGATACCTCTTGCCTCTTAAATAGATAAAGAAATTATTTAAAAGTGTTTTCTGACTTTCATTTAATTGGTGCTTATAAAGATTTTTTTTCTGCAAGTGTTCTGAATTGATAACGGCTTTATTTTTAAGCAGTACAACTATTAAATTTAGATTTTCTGCTGTGTCTTCTATACACCAACATTTTAACGTAGCGCTCCAGAAAGCATTCTTAAGGCTTCGCATTAAAACAATTAATACTTCGTTATATTTAAATTTAATAAGTATTCTAGACTGTTTTCTGTGCGTTTTTCGTTCTAAAAGAACAGTAGGGAGTTTTTTCATTTTTTTTGCAATTGTCTAAAAATAAGATTTTTTATTTAAAAATTAAATAGTTGCAATCAGTTTTTTTAGTCTTTAGCTTTAAATAAAAAAGATATGGGTTGTCTTCAGGTTGTCAAATAAATAGTTTGTAAGTGCTTTATAAAACAAATGTCTTTTGCTGATAGCACTTAAATTGGTCTCATACCCTCATCAATAGAAGTGTGTCTTTTAAAACACCTATTTTGTTAAAGGAAACCATTTATTCTATAAGTTAGAACTTTATTTTAATAAGATATTCTTCAGTTTTTCTTAAATTATAAGAAGCAGCAACCTCGGCTGCACAGAGCACTAAATAAAGTTAGGTTTTTTTTATTGATGAAGCCACGTTTATCAAATTTTCATAAATTCTTTTAAAGCATCATTTAATGCCAGCTTATTTTCAATATGAGGCATGTGTCCGTTTTCAAAAACAACAATTGCAGAGTCCGTTTTTTCAGCCTCGTCTAAAGAAGTTTCAAAATCTAAAACAGGATCATTCTTGCCAATAATTAATAATTTCTTAAAACTATTGTCAGTTAAAACGCGGTTTCTGTTTGCGCGTAATCGCATGCCTTCTTGCGCAGCAATATAACCTTGCATGGGTGTTTGTAAAGCTTCAAAAACAGCTAACCCCACTTCCTCTTTAAAAATAGTTTTGCTTTTGGGGCCAAACAAATTGGTAAAAGACATACGCACCATATTTCTAAAGTTATTGGCAATCATTTTATTGGCACGCAAACGCAATGCTTTGCGTTCTAAAGTATCTTCATTAGATGTAGCGTTCATTAAACACAGCCCTTTTACTTTCTGTGGATATTTTTCTGCAAAAGCTAAGGCAATATAACCACCCAAAGAATGCCCAACTAAAATACATTTTCTAATTCTTAATGCTTTTAAAACCGCTGCAATGGTTTCTGCAAACAACTCCATGGTATGTATATAGCCTAAACAATCTGTTTTTCCATGCCCTAACAAATCAATAGTAACTACTCTGTTTCTTTTAGAAATCTCGGGTACAACGTTTTTCCACATAGTGGCATTCTCTAAAAACCCATGAATTAAAACAACAGCAGTTCCTTTTCCTTGATCAGAAAAAGAAATATTTGCATTTTTAAAAGTTAATGATTTTTGCATCACACAAAAATATGTATATTTCCGGCACGAAGACAAGAATTACAATGAACAAAACAAAAGAAATTTGGATTGCCGGTTTTGCACTATTTTCACTCTTTTTTGGAGCAGGAAATTTAATTTTACCGCCAACTTTAGGGGTAAAAGCAGGCGCAGATTGGTGGATTGTAGTTTTAGGATTCATTATTACGGGAATTACCATTCCCATTTTAGCAATTTTTGCACATGCAAAACTACAAGGAACGTTGTATGATTTCGGGAAGAAGGTTTCTCCTGCTTTTAGTACGCTATTTTGTTTCTTAATTTATAGTATTGCCATAGCTATTCCGTCTCCAAGAACCGCTGCAGTAACGCATGAAATTGCAATTCAGCCATTTTTTGATACGCCGCCAATTCTAACAAGTATTGTTTATTTTCTATTGGTATTTCTATTTGCAGTAAATAGATCTAGAATTATTAGTTTAATAGGTACCTTTTTAACACCTATAATTGTGGTTATTTTATTAGTAATTATTGGTATTTCTTTCTTTGCTTCTCCAGGTATTTTAGGGGCATCTGGTTTTGAAAATCCTTTTATAGATGGTATTTTAGAAGGGTATCAAACCTTTGATGCCATTGCTGGTGTGGTTGTAGGAGCCGTAATTATTATTTCTTTAGACTATAGCAGTCACACTACCTTTGAAGCAAAAAGAACCTTAATTCGAAAAGCAGGTTTTATAGCAGGTACGGGTTTGCTACTAATCTATGGGGGTTTAATTTTAGGAGGTGCTTTGTATGCATCAACATTTGCAGAAAATGCATCTAGAACAGAGGTTTTGGCAGGTTTAAGCACACAAACTTTGGGTAATTTCGGAACTACTTTTTTAAGTGTTTTGGTTGCGTTGGCTTGCTTTACCACAGCGGTTGGTATTGTAACAGGAACGGCAGATTATATAAAAGGGATTTTTAATAATTCTAAAAAAGTATACATTATTACGGCTGCAATAGCTTCTATACTTGGAATTATTGTGGGTAGCTATCAAGTAGATTTTATAATTACATTAGCAGTGCCTGCACTTATGTTTTTATATCCAATAACTATTATTCTTATTTTATTAAATATACTGCCAGAAAAATATGCATCTAAATTGGTATTTAGAGGCGTAGTTTTAGTAACTTTCATTTTTAGTATTACAGATTTTCTTGGGTTTATTATTCCTAGAGAAAATTTAACCGGAATTAAAAGTATTATTCCTTTTGCAGAAAACAGTTTGGGTTGGGTGCTGCCTGCTTTGTTGATTTTTGTGCTATTAAATTTAGTTCAAAAAAAAGAACACTAGTAAATTCAATTTTAGTGTAATTTTTAAAACGTTAATAAACGTACTATCTTATCTATTGACATATAAATAGGCTATTTTTGTACTTTAATTTGAAATAAAATATTGTTAAATTACTATTCATATCCGCATACAACTTCTAAAGAATGGGTAACTTTTGTGCATGGTGCAGGAGGTAGCAGTTCTATTTGGTTTAAGCAAGTGCGCGATTTTAAAAAACAGTTTAACGTACTAATTTTAGACTTACGCGGACACGGAAATAGCCAAATAAAATTAAAAGACACTTTTAAGGCCAAGTATACCTTCGATTCTATTACTTCAGATATTGTAGAGGTTATTGATGCTCTCAAAATAGAAAAATCGCATTTTATTGGTATTTCTTTAGGTACAATTCTAATTAGAAATCTAGCTGAAAAAAGACCAAAATTGGTAAAGAGTATGATTATGGGTGGTGCAATCATAAAGATGAACTTTCGCTCTCAAGTGTTAATGAAAGTTGGTAATATTTTTAAATCGGTGGTTCCTTACATGTTGCTATATAAGCTCTTTGCATTTATTATTATGCCAAATAAAAATCACAAGAAATCTAGATTGTTATTTGTAAACGAAGCAAAGAAACTATACCAAAAAGAATTTATCCGTTGGTTTAAATTAACATCAGAAATCAATCCATTATTAAGGTTTTTTAGAACAAAAGATATTCAAATTCCTACCTTATATATTATGGGCTCAGAAGATCATTTGTTTTTACCTTCCATAAAAAATATTGTTGCAGAACATCTTACGGCTTCACTTTTTGTGATAGATAATTGTGGCCATGTTGTAAATGTAGAACAACCAGAAAGGTTTAACAATCATACCATAGGTTTTATAAATTCTTTGGCATAAAAAAAGCGAGTTTTTCAACCCGCTTTGTCATTGTTATAGCAAGATTTAACCTTGCATAATCTCTTCAATCTCATCTGCTTCAATAGGTATATTTCCCATTAAATTAAACGGTGTTCCTTTTTCTTGAATGACAACATCATCTTCTAAACGAATACCAAAACCTTCTTTAGGAATATAAATTCCAGGTTCTACAGTAAATACATTATTTGCCTGCATTGGTTCGTGAAGCAATCCGTAATCATGGGTATCTAAACCAATGTGATGCGAAGTTCCATGCATAAAGTATTGCTTATATGCGGGCCAGTTTTTGTCTTCATTTTGAACGTCAGCTTTGTCTAGTAAGCCTAGTTTTAGTAATTCTGAAGTCATAATTTTACCCACTTCTACATGGTATTCTTTCCACAAAGTTCCTGGAAGTAACATATTGGTAGCTTCTTTTTTAACACGGTTTACAGCATTGTAAACTGCTTTTTGTCTGTCAGAAAATTTTCCAGAAACAGGAATTGTTCTTGTTAAATCTGAAGAGTAATTGGCGTATTCTGCGGCAACATCTAATAAAATAAGATCTCCGCTTTTACATTGCCTATTATTTTCTATATAATGTAAAACGTTTGCGTTGTTTCCTGCAGCAATAATTGGTGTATATGCAAATCCTTTAGAACGATTTCTAATAAACTCGTGCATCAATTCAGCTTCAATTTCATATTCCCAAACACCTGGTTTTGTAAAATTTAAAAGTCTGCGAAATCCTTTTTCTGTAATATCGCAAGCCTGTTGCATTAAAGCCAATTCAATTGGGTCTTTTACAGCGCGCAATCTTTGTAAAATAGGATTGCTTTTTGCTACAGAATGTGCAGGGTATTTTGCTAATAACCATTTTGTAAAACGATCTTCACGCGTTTCAGTTTCTACATTTGCTCTATAGTGTTCATTGGTATTTATATAAAAAGTATCTGCGTAAGAAGTCATTTCAAACAATACTTTTTCTAGATCTTGTAACCAATATATTGTGGCAATACCAGAAGTATCGGTTGCTGCTTTTTTTGTTAATTTTTCACCTTCCCAAACAGCAATATGTGCATTGGTTTCTGTAACAAACAAAACTTCTCTAAAATTTTCATTCGGGCAATCAGGAAACAACATTAATACACTTGCTTCTTGATCTACACCACTTAAATAAAAGAGATCTCTTTGTTGTTCAAATGGCATTGTACTATCTGCACTTATTGGATAGACATCATTTGAATTGAAAACAGCTAAGCTATTTGACTTCATTTTTGAAGCAAAGTTTTTACGGTTTTTTATAAATAATTGTGGATCTATTTTATCGTATTTCATACAAGTAAATTTATATTGAAATACAAAGGTAGCAATAATTAAAAAACCCTCTCTGCTTTAAAAACAGAAAAGGTTTGAAGTATAAATTAAAGAAGTAGTTTATGTTTTAATAACGCTTCTTTTTAGGTGAATTAGACCTTCCTCTTCCCGAAGGTTCAGAAGGCTTATTTCCTTTAAAATGAGGTTTGCTTTTTGGTTTGTTTCCTTGAGAACCTCCTCCTTTATTCTTTTTGCCAAAAGAACCTTTACTTTGTGATGCTGCTCTTTTTGGAGGATCTGTATCTGTTGGTTCAAAACCTTCTACAATAGTAGAAGCTAATTTCTCATTTAGTAATTTTTCTATTTCACTTTGGTATTCACTCTCTTCACTACATACTAAAGAAATTGCTTCTCCGGCAGCTCCTGCTCTTCCTGTTCTACCAATTCTATGCACATAATCTTCTGGTACATTTGGCAATTCAAAATTAACAACATGCGGTAATAAAGGAATGTCTAAACCACGTGCTGCAATATCTGTAGCAACTAAAATTTTAATAGAATTATCTTTAAAGTTTTTTAATGCTTTTGTTCTTGCACCTTGACTTTTATTTCCGTGAATAGCGGCTGCAGAAATTCCTGCTTTTACTAACTTTTCAGTTAATTTATTGGCACCGTGTTTTGTTCTTGTAAAGATTAAAACCTGATTCCAATTCCCGTCTTTTATTAACTTTATGGTAAACTCTGTTTTTTTGCTTTTATCAACCTTATAAACCTTGTGGGTTACTTTTTTTGCTGTTGAATTTTGCGGAGCCGTTTCTACAGAAACAGGATTTCTTAAAATACCAGAGGCTAATTTTTTAATATCATTAGAAAAGGTTGCAGAGAACATCAAATTTTGACGCTCAGCAGGCATATAGCTTATAATTTTGTTAATGTCTCTAACAAAACCCATGTCTAACATTCTATCTGCTTCATCTAGAATTAAAACTTCAATTCTTTTAAATGAAAGCGCTTTTCTATCATGTAAATCTAACAATCTACCCGGTGTTGCCACTAAAATGTCTACACCACTTCTTAAGGTTGCAATTTGTGGTTTTGCGTTTACACCACCAAAAACTACGGCAGATTTAATATCTACATATTTACTATATTCTCTAACATTGTCTTGTACTTGTGCAGCCAATTCTCTTGTTGGTGTTAGTACTAAAACACGTAAAGGCCTGTATTTTGGGTGCCTTGTTGCTACTAAATGCTGTAAAACAGGTAAAGTAAAACCTGCTGTTTTTCCTGTTCCTGTTTGTGCCGAAGCTAAAATGTCTTTTCCTGCTAATATATGTGGAATTGCTTTCTCTTGAATTGGTGATGGTTTGGTATATCCTTTCTCTTCAACAGCTTTTACCAACGGTGGAGATAAACCTAAATCTTTAAATGTCATAAATAATATTTACGAAAGCAACTTTATGTAGTTGTTTCAGCCCACAAAGATACATTCTTTAAAGTTGGAGAAAAATATTTACGAGAACTCAATTTTATGTTAATTATTTTGATATTGAAATTACAAGTGGTAATTTCAATTTTTTAAATTAAACCTTAGCCCTTATGAAATCTATTTTCACACTTTTAATACTTTGTTTTTCATTCGTATTAACCGCACAAACACCAACAAACTCAGACATTACACAAAACTCCCTTGAGAAGAAGCATCAAATGATGCAATCTTCCCTAGTAAAAAATGTGGCATTTACCAACATTGGGCCAACGGTAATGAGTGGTCGTGTGGCAGATGTTGCTGTAAACCCTAATAATACATCAGAATTTTATGTAGGGTATGCATCTGGAGGTTTGTGGTACACAAATAATAACGGAACAACTTTTACACCTGTTTTAGACAATTCTCCAACACAAAACATTGGTGATATTGCAGTAGATTGGTCTTCTGGAACAATTTGGGTAGGTACAGGTGAAAAAAACTCATCTCGCTCTAGTTATGCCGGAATTGGAATGTTAAAGTCTACGGATAAAGGGGAGACTTGGATAAATGTAGGGCTGTTAGATTCGCATCATGTGAGTAGAATTTTAATCAATCCTAACAATACAGATGAGGTTGTTGTTGGTGTTATTGGTCATTTATACTCTTCAAACTTAGAAAGAGGAATATTTAAAACAATAAATGGTGGAGAAACATGGACAGAGACCTTATTTATAAACGAAAATACAGGAGTTATAGATGTTGCAGTTGCGCCACAAAACTTTAATATTATGTATGCTGCTTCTTGGGAAAGAGAGCGTAAAGCATGGAATTTTGACGGGGATGGAAATAGTTCGAGTATTTACAAAAGTATGGATGCAGGAAACTCTTGGACTAAGATTGCAGATAAAAGCGGGTTTCCAACAGGAGACGGTGTAGGTAGAATAGGATTGGCTGTTTTTAATGAAAACACTGTATACGCCCTGCATGATAGCCAGTTTAGAAGGCCAAAAGACACGGCTAAAAAGGCTTCAGATGACCTTTCTAAAGAAGATTTTAAAACAATGTCTTCTGTAGATTTTTTAAAATTAGCCGATAAAAAATTAAATACATATTTAAAAGATAACGGCTTTCAAGAAAAATACAGAGCAGAAAATGTAAAACAAATGGTGCGTGTTGGTTCTGTAAAACCAATAGACTTGGCAAAGTATTTAGAAGATGCAAATGCGATGTTATTTGACACCCAGGTAATCGGTGCAGAAGTTTTTAAAACAACAAATGGGGGTACTTCTTGGAAGAAAACACATGATAATTTTTTAGACGGTGTCTATAGTTCTTATGGCTATTATTTTGGTGAAATTAGAGTAGACTTGCAAGATGAAAACGGAATATACGTTTTAGGTGTTCCAATTATAAAGTCTAAAGATGCCGGAAAAACATTTACTTCAATTAGTAAAGAAAATGTGCATTCAGATCATCAAGCACTATGGATAAACCCTAAAAAAGCAGGTCATATTTTAAATGGGAATGATGGGGGTTTAAACATGTCTTATGATGATGGTAAAAACTGGACAAAGTTAAACGACCCTGCGGTTGGGCAATTTTATTCTGTGTATGCAGACAATCAGAAAAACTATAAAGTATATGGTGGTTTGCAAGACAATGGTGTTTGGGTGGCAGACAATAATGCAAAAATTAACAAGGGTTGGAAACAATCTGGTCAAAACCCGTATGAATCTATTATGGGAGGAGACGGCATGCAGGTGCAGGTAGATGATAGAAACTCAAATATTGTATACACGGGATATCAGTTTGGAAATTACTACAGAATCGATAGGGCAGCAGGAACGCAAGAATACATTCAACCAAAACATGTATTAGGTGAAAATCCGTACCGTTTTAACTGGCAAACTCCTATTCATTTATCAAAACACAACCAAGATATTTTATACTTAGGAGGAAATAAATTGCACAGATCATTGAATAAAGGAGACGATTGGGAAACAATTTCTGGAGATTTAACCACCGGTGGGAAAAAAGGAAATGTTGCTTATGGAACCTTGACTTCAATATCTGAAAGTCCGTTTAAATTCGGATTAATTTATACAGGATCAGATGATGGAAACATCAATATAACTAAAAATGCTGGAGGCAGCTGGATGCGTATTTCCAACAATTTACCTCAAAATTTGTGGGTGTCTCGGGTCATTGCTTCAAAATTTAAAAAAGAGCGTGTATATGTAACTTTAAATGGATATCGTTTTGATGATTTTACACCATATGTGTATGTTTCTAATGATTACGGACAAACATGGAAAAATATTGGAAATTCACTTCCTGTAGCTGCGGTAAATGTAATTAGAGAAGATTCTGAAAATGAAAATATGTTATATGTAGGTGCAGATAACGGTGTGTATGTTTCTCTAAATAGCGGAGGTTCTTGGGAGGCATTTAGTAATAATTTACCAAATGTAGCAGTACATGATTTAGTAATACAACCAACAGCAAAGCATTTAATTGTAGGAACGCACGGTAGAAGTTTATATAAAGCTAACGTTGCTCCACTTCAAAAAATGAATGCTGCTGTATTAGCAAAATCTATTCATTTGTTTGCAATTAAAGACATTAAAAAAAGTAAAAACTGGGGACGTTCTTGGAGTCAATGGAGAACGGCAAATACGCCAGAAGTTAACATTCCTTTTTATTCAAATTCAAGTAAAAAAATAACGATGGCTGTCTATTTGGGAGATATAAAAGTGAATTCAATTTCTGTTGCTGCAGATAAAGGGTTTAATGAAGTTGCTTTTGATATTTCTTTTTCTAAAAAAGGGAAAAAGGCTTTTGAAAAAGCTAATAAAAACATAGAATTAAAGGAGGCTAAAAATGGTGTTTTTTATTTACCAAAAGGAACATATACTGTAAACACAGAAGGATTTAAAAACACTTTTGAGATCAAGTAAAATAGCGCAATAGACCTCACGGTTTTTTAAAATTGGTGCGGTCTTAAAAAGTAAAAACAAAAAATACTTAGTACGTTTTAGCCCTTATTTCTAGTAATTGCCTCAATATAAGAACAAACACTAGCGGTTTTTTAGTATTTGTTTTAGCTTAAGCGAAAAGGGGGCTATTTAAAATTATTCTAAATTTTAGCGAAAACGTTGTAAATTCTTTGCAACCAAAACTCTTTAGCCGTATTTTTGCAGTCAAAATTTTAACCAACTATACAATGAGCGGATTTTTTAAATCTTCAATTGGAAGAAAAGTAGCAATGGCGCTTTCGGCGTTTTTCTTAATGTTCTTTCTACTTCAGCATTTAGCAATAAATATTTTATCAGTTTTAAGTCCAGACACTTTTAATGAAGTGTCTCATTTTATGGGTACAAATCCTTTAGTTCAGTTTGCATTGCAGCCTGTTTTAATTTTTGCGGTTGTCTTTCATTTTGTAATGGGTTTTGTTTTAGAACTAAGAAATTCTAGAGCAAGAAAAGTATCGTATGCAAAAAATAATGGTGCTGCAAACTCCTCTTGGATGAGTAGAAACATGATTTGGAGTGGTATTACAATTTTGGCTTTTATTGGTTTACATTTTGTTGATTTTTGGTTTCCAGAAATCAATACAAAATTCATACAAGGAGATTGGTCTGGTACTATGGAAGGTATAGAGGGTTTCCGTTACCACGAAGAATTGGTACATAAATTTGCAAACCCGATTAGAGTTGCTGCGTATGCATTTTGCTTTGTACTTTTAGGATTGCACTTGGCACACGGTTTTACTTCGGCATTTCAATCTATGGGTGGTACTGCAGGAAGAAAGAAAACACTACAAAATATTGGTAAGGCATATGCTTTCATAATTCCATCAGGTTTTATTTTTATAGCTCTTTATCATCACTTAAACCATTAATCGTATACAATTATGGCTTTAGATTCAAAAATACCAAAAGGTCCCATTAAAGATAAATGGACAGATTATAAAAATCATATCAATCTTGTAAATCCTGCAAATAAACGTCATATCGATGTGATTGTTGTTGGTACGGGTTTAGCAGGTGGTTCTGCTTCTGCAACGCTAGCAGAATTAGGGTATAATGTAAAAGCATTTGCTTACCAAGATTCTCCAAGAAGAGCGCATTCAATTGCAGCACAAGGAGGAATTAATGCAGCAAAAAATTACCAAGGAGATGGAGATTCTACCTACAGATTATTTTACGATACTGTAAAAGGAGGAGATTACCGTTCTCGTGAGGCAAACGTATATAGGTTGGCAGAGGTTTCTGCAAATATCATCGATCAATGTGTAGCCCAAGGAGTTCCTTTTGCTCGTGATTATGGTGGTTTGTTAGACAACCGTTCTTTTGGGGGTGTTTTAGTTTCTAGAACTTTCTACGCAAAAGGGCAAACAGGACAGCAATTATTATTAGGCGCTTATTCTGCAATGAACAGACAAATTGCTCGTGGAAAGATTGAAATGTTCAATCGTCATGAAATGTTAGATGTTGTTGTTGTAGACGGAAAAGCAAGAGGAATTATAGCAAGAAATTTGGTTACAGGAGAAATTGAAAGACATTCTGCACACGCAGTTGTTATTGCTTCTGGTGGTTACGGAAATGTGTATTTCTTATCTACCAATGCAATGGGTTCTAATGTAACTGCAGGTTGGAAAGTGCATAAAAAAGGAGCATATTTTGCAAATCCTTGTTACACACAAATTCACCCAACTTGTATTCCGAGATCTGGAGATTATCAATCGAAGTTAACTTTAATGTCAGAGTCATTGAGAAATGATGGTAGAATCTGGGTTCCAAAGAATTTAGACGATGTAAAGGCAATTAGAGAAGGAAGTAAAAAACCAACAGAACTAACGGAAGATCAAAGAGATTATTATTTAGAAAGACGGTATCCAGCATTTGGTAACCTAGTACCTCGTGATGTTGCATCTAGAGCAGCAAAAGAACGTTGTGATGCAGGTTATGGAGTAAATGCAACTGGTGAAGCAGTATACTTAGATTTTGCGGCATCTTTTCAACGTTACGGAAAAGAGCAAGCAAAGATTCAGAATATTTCAAACCCTTCTGAAGCAAAAATAAAAGAACTAGGACAAGAAATTGTAAAGGCTAAATATGGTAACTTATTTCAGATGTACGAGAAAATCGTAGATGAGAATCCGTATGAAACACCTATGATGATATATCCTGCAGTGCACTATACAATGGGTGGTGTTTGGGTAGATTATAATTTGATGACAACAATACCTGGTTGTTACGCAATTGGAGAAGCAAATTTCTCTGATCACGGAGCAAATAGATTAGGAGCCTCTGCATTAATGCAAGGTTTAGCAGATGGGTATTTTGTATTGCCATATACAATTGGAGATTACTTAGCAGATGATATTAGAACTGGAGAAATCTCAACTGAAAGCTCAGAATTTGAAGCGGCAGAAAAAGAAGTAACAGAGAGAATTGAATTCTTTATTAACAATAAAGGAACGCATTCTGTAGATTATTACCATAAGAAATTAGGTAAAATTATGTGGGACAAATGTGGAATGTCTAGAAACGCTGAAGGTTTAGAAATAGCTATTGAAGAAATTTCTGCACTTAGAAAAGATTTCTGGCAGAACGTAAATGTACCCGGGACTAGTACAGAATATAACGAGCAATTAGCAAAAGCAGGTAGAGTAGCAGATTTCCTTGAATTAGGAGAATTGTTTGCGAAAGACGCTTTGGTAAGAGAAGAGTCTGCCGGAGGACACTTTAGAGAAGAGCATCAAACAGAAGACGGTGAGGCAAAAAGAATTAAAGAATTTCAGTTTGTTTCTGCTTGGGAATATAAAGGCGAGCCAAAAGATGCTGTTTTACACAAAGAAGAATTGGCGTACGAGAATATAGAAGTTAAAGAAAGAAGTTATAAATAATATAGACATTATGAATTTAACACTTAAAATTTGGCGTCAAGTAGATGCAAAGGACAAGGGAAAAATGGTCGATTACAAAGTGACTGAAATTTCAGGAAGTATGTCTTTCTTAGAAATGATGGATGTTTTGAACGAGCAGTTAGTAAATGCTGGTGAACAACCCGTAGCTTTTGATCATGACTGTAGAGAAGGAATTTGCGGAATGTGTTCTATGTATATTAATGGCGAAGCACACGGACCCGATAGAGGAGTAACAACCTGTCAATTACACATGAGAATGTTTAAGGATGGCGATACAATTACTATTGAACCATGGAGAGCAGGTGCTTTTCCGGTAGTTAAAGATTTAGTAGTAGACAGATCTGCCTTCGATAGAATACAACACGCAGGTGGATATATTTCTGTAAACACTTCAGGAAATACGCAAGATGCAAACGCAATCCCTATTTCTAAACACGCAGCAGATACAGCAATGGATGCCGCTACTTGTATTGGTTGTGGTGCTTGTGTAGCAACCTGTAAAAATAGCTCTGCAATGCTATTTGTTGGAGCAAAAGTATCTCAGTACGCTTTGCTTCCACAAGGGCAAGTAGAGGCTGCAGACAGAGTTAGAAACATGGTAGCACAAATGGATCTAGAAGGTTTTGGAAATTGTACAAACACTGGAGCGTGTGAAGTAGAATGCCCAAAAGGAATTTCTTTAGACAACATTGCTAGAATGAATAGGGAGTTAATGAAAGCTTCTATATAGGTTTGTGTTTTTAGAAAAAAAATTAAGATGCCTATAAATAATAAAAGCCCAAAACTAATTAGTTTTGGGCTTTTATTATATCCATTATTTCCTTCCAAAATCTGCTGGAATTTCTCCCCAAGCTTTCGTCTCCCATTTTAAAATGGGGTTTTTAAAGGTGTTTTCTTTTAACCAATTTTCGGCTCTTTTTATGAGCTCTAAAAGGTCTTTATTAGAAGCGTCAAAAGTAATATTAGTTTTACACCTTTTTTGTTTTACCCAACTCATAGCAATCCTAGAATCAGAATAAATAGGAATATCTTCTTTGTTTTTACTCTTTAATAATGCAATTCCATGCACCAATGCTAAAAATTCACCAATGTTATTAGTACCTCTTTTATAAGGTCCTTTTATAAAAATCTCTTGTTTGTTATGGGTTAAAACACCTCTGTATTCCATTTTTCCAGGGTTTCCAGAACAGGCTGCATCTACAGAAATACTTTCTAAATTAGGGCTTCCATAGCTTGCTTTTTCGGCAGAGGAAAGTGTTGGTTTTTTAGTTTTTTGTCCTTTGTAGTCTTCATAGTTTTTTGAGAACGCAATTTCAGCAGCGTCTAAATCTGCAAAAGATTTGTATTGCGCACTTTCAAAGCCATCAATTTGTTTTTTACAGACATTCCAAGACGTATAAATCCCTTTTTTACGGCCGTTCCAAACTACATAAAACTTTTTTTTACTCATTTATGGCTAAAATTACTTCTTCTATTACCTTCGGAAAGTAATGCTGTTCTAAAAGATGAATCTTTTCTGCAATTGTTTCTGGAGTATCTTTGGTATTTAATTCGGTTTTTGCTTGAAAAATTATGGCACCTTCATCATAATTTTCATTTACATAGTGTATTGTAATTCCGGTTTCATCTTCATTATTTTCTTTTACTGCCTTGTGAACATGTATTCCATACATTCCTTTTCCACCATATTTTGGCAATAATGCAGGATGAATATTAATTATTTTATTTGGAAAAGCAGTTACTATTTTTTGTGGGATTCTCCATAAAAACCCAGCAAGAACGATGAAGTCTGCTTCATTTTTTAAAATATTTAATACGGTATCTGAAATAGAAAAGTCGTTTTTATTAAAGTGTAAACATTTAGTTTCTAATCTTATACATCTTTCAAAAACTTTTGCATGTTCATTGTTACACAACACATTGGTAACCTTTGCAGTTTTAGTGTGCTTAAAGAATTTAATAATGTTCTCTGCGTTCGATCCTGAACCAGATGCAAAAACAACAATACGCTTCATACCTATCTATCTAAGGTACAAAAAAAGGGATAATTATTAACAAACTGATTATTTTAAGTAAAGATTAAATTATTTTATTTACTTTTAATAATCATTTTAGGCACAAATATTAGTTATAATTAATAAGAATTGTATTTTTGCCAAGATTTAAAATTTAAAATTAAAAAATTATGTCAGACATTTCATCAAGAGTAAAAGCTATTATCGTAGACAAATTAGGCGTAGACGATAATGAAGTAACAACGGAAGCTAGCTTCACAAACGATTTAGGAGCAGATTCTTTAGATACTGTTGAGTTAATTATGGAATTCGAAAAAGAATTTGATATTCAAATTCCAGATGATCAAGCAGAAAACATTGGAACTGTAGGTCAAGCGGTTAGTTATATAGAAGCAGCAAAAAAGTAATACTTATATGCAATTAAAACGAGTTGTAGTAACTGGACTTGGAGCATTAACGCCCATAGGAAATAATATTGAAGAATATTGGAACGCTTTAGTTAACGGAGTTAGCGGAGCTGCACCTATTACGCATTTTGATGCTTCCAAGTCCAAAACTCGTTTTGCTTGTGAAGTAAAAAACTTTAATCCTACAGATTTCATCGATAGAAAATCTGCTCGTAAGATGGATAAATTTACCCAGTATGCTATGGTTGCTTCAGATGAAGCAATAGTAGATTCTGGATTAGATTTAGAAACTATTAATAAGTTGCGAGTTGGTGTTATTTGGGGAGCAGGAATTGGTGGTTTAGAAACACTTCAAAATGAAGTTTTAAACTACGCTGCAGGAGATGGGACTCCAAAATTTAATCCTTTCTTTATTCCAAAAATGATTGCAGATATTGCCCCAGGACATATTTCTATAAAATACGGATTTATGGGGCCTAATTACACAACTGTTTCCGCATGTGCTTCTTCTGCAAATGCGATGATAGATGCTTTAAACTATATTCGTTTAGGATATTGTGATGTGATTGTAACAGGAGGTAGTGAAGCGGCAATTACGATTGCAGGAGTTGGAGGATTTAGCTCTATGCAAGCCTTGTCAACAAGGAATGAAACTCCAGAAACTGCTTCAAGACCATTTGACGCTAGTAGAGAAGGTTTTGTTTTAGGTGAGGGCGCAGGAGCGCTTGTTTTAGAAGAATATGAATATGCCAAAGCAAGAGGCGCAAAAATTTATGCAGAGGTAATTGGAGGCGGAATGTCATCTGATGCTTACCATATTACAGCACCACATCCAGAAGGTATTGGGGTAATTGCTGTAATGAAAAACTGCTTAGAAAATTCTGGTATAAAACCCGAAGATGTAGATCATATTAATACACATGGTACCTCTACTCCGCTTGGAGACGTTGCAGAATTGAAAGCAATTTCAGCTGTTTTTGGAGAGCATGCCAAGAACATTAATATTAACTCTACTAAATCTATGACTGGCCACTTATTAGGTGCTGCTGGTGCTATAGAGTCTATTGCTGCAATTTTAGCAATGAAACACAGTATTGTACCACCTACAATTAATCATCAAAATTCTGATGAGAACATTAATCCAGACTTAAACTTAACCTTAAACAAACCTGAAAAGAGAGAAATTAAGGTTGCTATGAGTAATACTTTTGGTTTTGGGGGGCATAACGCATGTGTAGCTTTTAAGAAAATAGACGAATAATCTATGAATTTTATTCGCAAAATAGTTCAAGTGCATTCTAAAGAAGATGCAGTATTGCACGGCGAATTAAAAAAACTACTAAATTTTTCTCCAAGAAAAATAAATAAATATAAAAAAGCTTTTACCCATAGATCTGTTCAAATGACAGATAAAAAAGGGAATCCTATTAATTATGAACGTTTAGAGTTTTTAGGAGATTCTATTCTAGGCTCTGTAATTGCGGCTTATTTGTATAAAAAAGTCCCTAGTGGATCGGAAGGATATCTAACTCAAATGCGCTCTAAAATTGTAAGCAGAGAGCATTTAAATGAACTAGGAAAAGATTTAAACTTAATTCGTTTTGTAAAAAGTAATATTGATCAAACAAACGTTGGTGATAATATTCATGGTAATATTTTTGAAGCCTTAATAGGTGCTATTTTTATGGATAAGGGATATAATTCTTGTCAGAAATTTATACATCAAAATGTAATTGTACCGCATGTAGATATTGCGAAGTTAGAAGGTAAAATTACAAGTTATAAAGGCTTAATTATAGAATGGTGTCAGAAGCAAAAGAAAAAATATACTTTTGATACGTATGAAGATTCTGGTAACGATCCTGTAAAACACTTTAGTGTTAAAATAAGCATTGATGGTGAGCAAATTGCTAAAGGAAGAGCTACTTCTAAGAAAAAAGCAGAAGAACAAGCTTCAAAAAGAGTATATTTTGCTTTTCAAAATGAGATTTCTTTAGATTAAAGCGATAACGTTTTCGTGAATATAACTTAGCGTACTCGCTAACAAATCATAAACTATTAGTATTTTAGCAAGATTGATTATTTAGAATAAATTTAGAATGTATGCAGATTCATGCTTTAGGTTTAGGAGATTTTTCTGAAGAAGAATATTCTTTAATAGGAATTCATACAGCTTTAGAAGATTATAAGCTGGCTTATTTACTAAACAAAAATTTAAACACGCATTTTTCTAAATCTCAAAAAAATTTAGAGTTTGAAAGCGATAAAAAGAGAGCATCGTTTTCTATCTATAATTTCTCTAGTAAAAAGTACGACTTTGATTGGTTTTTAATAGCCAATAGTTTTAAAAGAGAAAATCAAACAGAATCAAACGAATTACTGTTAACAACTGAAACAAAAACATATTTAATACCAGAAAAGAAAAAAGTAGATTTTTTTATTAAAATTTCTGGGGAAATAAGTTTTGAGTTTGTAGCAAATGCAGTAAATAAAATTAAAAACATTGAACAGATTATAACATCCTATTCAATAGATAAAAACACCTTAAAGTCTAAAGACTTTTTAATATTTTAATATGACAGATTATAAAAAAACAAAAATAGTTGCTACCCTTGGTCCAGCAACAGATTCTAAAGAAATTTTAACAAACTTAGCCTTAGAGGGCGTAAACGTTTTTAGAATTAATTTTTCGCATGCAGATTACGATAACGTTAGAAAGACGGTAAAAACAATTAGAGAAATTAATGAGGAGAATGGCTTTAATGTTGCCATTTTAGCAGATTTACAAGGTCCTAAATTACGTGTTGGCGTAATGGAAGACGGTGTAATATTAGAAGATGGTGCTTTATTTACGTTCACAACAGAAAAGTGTATTGGTACTAAAGAAAAAGCATTTATGACGTACCAACGTTTTCCAAAAGACGTAAAAGTTGGTGAGCAAATTATGGTAGATGATGGGAAATTACTATTTGAGGTAGTTTCTACAGATAAAGACAAAGAAGTAGTAGTAAATGTAATTGTCGGTGGACCTTTAAACTCTAAAAAAGGAGTAAACTTACCAAATACAGCCATTTCTTTGCCAGCTTTAACGGAAAAAGACAAGGAAGATGCAGTATTTGCATTGGGTTTAAATGTAGATTGGATGGCATTATCTTTTGTAAGAACTCCAGAAGATTTAAGAATGTTACGCGACTTAATAGATGAGCATTCTGATTATAGAGTGCCGGTAATTGCAAAAATTGAAAAGCCAGAAGCAGTAGCTAATATAGATTCTTTAATTCCTTATTGTGATGGTTTAATGGTTGCTCGTGGAGATTTAGGAGTAGAAATTCCAATGCAAGATGTACCATTAATTCAGAAGAAATTAGTAAGACGCGCAAAAAGAGCAAGAATTCCTGTAATTATTGCAACGCAAATGATGGAAACAATGATTGATAACGCGGTTCCTACAAGAGCAGAGGTAAATGATGTTGCAAACTCTATTATGGATGGTGCAGATGCAGTAATGCTTTCTGGAGAAACTTCTGTTGGAAAACATCCAATTAGAGTAATTCAAAAAATGACAGAAATCATTAACGCAGTAGAAAACTCTAAAATGATTAAAGTGCCACAGGAAGCACCGCATATTAGAACAGACAGATTTATAACAAAATCTATTTGTCATCATGCTGCTTCAATGGCAAATGATATAGAAGCAACTGCTATTTCTACTTTAACTAATAGTGGGTATACAGCATTTCAAATATCTGCTTGGAGACCACAATCTAAAATATTAGCATTCTCTTCAGAAAAAAGAATTTTAGGGAAACTTAACTTACTTTGGGGTGTGAAAGCTTTTTATTACGATAAAAATTTAAGCACAGATGACACCGTTGTAGATATTAATAAAATTTCTAAAGAAAAAGGATTTGTAAATACAGGTGATTTGATGATTAATCTTACCTCGATGCCAGTGGAAGCAAAAGGTATGGTAAATACACTAAGAGTTTCTGCAATAGACTAAAACACTATTTAACATTCATAAAAAAAGCATCTTGATTTTCAAGATGCTTTTTTTATGAAACATCTTTTAAAAACTTAATTGTTTGCTTATAATAATGGCATCATTTGTTACAAAAGGCATCGGCATCATATCTTCTGTTCTCGGTTTTAGGTTAAAGTTTTTATTGGTTAGTAAATCATAAGAAATCTCATTTAAGGTAAGGTCTAAAATTTGACCTACGTTCACAGAGAAAGAAAGTGTTACTTCTTTGTCATTACTACCTAAATGATACACTAAAAAAGTACCGCTTTTTAAACTGTGTTTCTTGCCTTGGTTTACGAGTACATCGTTTACTTTAAACTGGTATAAAGTTAATTTGCTTTTAGTTAAAAACTCTAATTTATTTATTTTTCTTTTTGGAGTAACTGTCAATTCTAGAAAACGTTTTTTACCAATTATAGTGTCTAATTCTGTTCTAATTTCTGAAGATGAAATTGCTTTATAAATCGTTTTTTTAGCATACTTAAAACGCGTGTTGTACTTGCTTTTTGTTTCTGCATTTTCAATTCCTCCTTCTGTGAAATCGTTCTTAAAAATTTGCTTTGTATAGGTATCCAAAGTAGTATTATAGGTTCCAAAATAAGCAGTTTTGGTGTCATAATTCTCAATATAAACAAGGCTGTTCGGTTTTTTATTATCAACAGAAAACCCACTATTATAGGTTGCAATTATAAAAAAGAGAAGGGCTAAAAAGCCGGCCCATTTTTGCGTCCAAAAAGACTTTTTTTGATGAAAGGAAAGTATCATTAATCCAAAAACCAATGCTATAAAAAGACCACTTACAAAGAGTATTTTTAAGCCCAAACCAACAGGGAACATTTTTACCATTGGAGCAAATATATAGATTGTTGGTACTGATAATGTCGTAAATAAAACGCGTTTAACACTGTCTTTTAAGTTTAAGAAAATAACAATAGCTAAAATTAGTAGCGCACTAATAACTGGGATTATAAAAAAACCAGCACCTCTTAAAGAACTACTAATTATAAAATTAAGCAGCAGCCAGAAGAAAAGAGGTGCAACTAATAAATTGGTTGGCTTTTCTTCTTTTGAAGTACGTTTATAAATTGTAAAAAGTAACCACAAATTTAAGAATACAAAAGCAATTATATATTGATAGCCATTATAGGTAAAACCATGTAATATGTCATTGTAATGCGGATGAATAATTAAAAGTATTTCCCACAATCCGTAAGAAATTCCACCACATAAAATTAAGGATACTACAAAAGGAATAAAACCCTTAAGCACCCCTTTAATGTCTATTTTATTTAAAGAAAAACCAAAAAATAATAAGATTAGAAAAAGAATAGTACAAAGAATAACCATTGGAAGTACCCAAGAGAAAGGATACGTTGCTAATTTAATGATTGGGAAGTTTACGTACACAAAGTCTTCTTCTGAAGTTAGGTTTGTTAAATCTGAATTTGAAAAATAATTTAGAGAAGTAGTAAAATAATCTGCTTGGTGTAAAAGTGCTTCTTTATCTAAACGCTCATAAGAATCTTGTGCGGTATGATAATCGAAATGATCTCCAATAAATGCAAAGTTAAATCCGTTAATATTTGCATCTTCCCTAAAAATCGTTAAATCCGTGTCATTAGGCAATTTTTTATAAATAGAGTACATTAAAGAATTTGCGGCAGGAAAATTAGGTTTGGCTGCTAAAAACTCAGATAGTAGTTTACTGTTTTTTCCATTAGTTTCCATTAGCATATAACTAGGACCGCCACTTCCCCTCGCTTCAAAATTTAAAACCAGGCCAATATCTTTTGCCCATGGATGCTTGTCTACAAATGCCTGAGCACCTAATAAGCCTAATTCTTCAGCATCAGAAATTAGGATAATTAGATCGTTTTTTGGTGTTTCATTTTTAGCTAAGAAGGCTCTTAACCCTTCTAAAATTGTAACAACTCCAGATCCAGCGTCACTTGCACCTAAAGAAGAATGAGGATTAGAATCGTAATGTGTTAATAACAGTAATGCTTTTTCTGAACCAGTTCCTTTTAATTTTGCGATGATATTTTCTGCTGTGGTAGCTGCGAACCATTTTTTATTGATGGCGGTTTGTGTTTGAATTTCAGTTTCAAAACCCATTTTTTGCAATTCTGAAACAATATAGTTTTGAACGTTCTTGTGCTCGTTAGAGCCAACATAATGCGGCTCTTTTGTTATTTTTTTTAAATGGTTAAGAGCATTTTCTAACGAAAACAAGGTTGCTGCATTACTTTTAGAAGTATTTATTGAAGGTTTTAAATCAGTAAAACTCCAATAAATAACCCCTAATATTATCAGTAGAGAAACAATGGTAGAGAATTTTTTCATAGGGGGGATTTATTCTTATAAATATAGGGAATTAAAAAAACTTTTATTTTAAATTAAAATTCGCTAACTTTAGTAAAACTAAACAACACTATTATGGGAATTAAAAGTTTTCAAGGCAAAAGAGAAACCAATCAAGAAAAGATGGGCGCGCAGATTTTAGTTTCAGATTACATGACTACCAATCTAATTACTTTTAAAGCGGAAGATTCTTTAGAGCATGTTATAGCGCAGTTAATTGCTCATAAAATTTCTGGGGGACCTGTTGTAAACGATAAAAATGAATTAATTGGTATTATTTCTGAAGGAGATTGTATTAAACATATTTCCGATAGTATGTATTATAACATGCCTATGGATAGCACGAATACAGTTCAAAAGAATATGGTTTCAGAGGTAGAAACTATTGATAAAAACATGAATATTTTTGATGCAGCAACTAAATTTGTCAGCTCTAAAATTAGACGGTTTCCAATTGTAGAAAACGGGAAACTTATAGGGCAAATTAGTCAAAAAGATATTTTAAAAGCGGCTTTAAAAATGAAGGAAAATAGCCGGAAGTAAGTTTTTAATATATAATACCCTTTTAAGCTTTTTACCGCTCTTTTCGAATCAGTAAAAACGTATCATGCTCTAATGCTAAATACCCTTCATTGTATACATACAAATAGGTGTTTCCTTTTTTGGTTTTATAGACCGAAGTAAAGAACTGAAAATCGAAACCATTGTCATATAATTTAGTCCTTGTTACTTTGGTTTTGCCAGAAATATTTAATTCAGATAAAATTTTATAATTTTTTCTAAGCCGATTGTTAATGTTTCTAATGAGGTTTTTACTGTCTTTATTTACGCTATTATTGTGTGAATTTCTGCAATAATCTGAACAGAATTTCTTATCTACTCTGCCTTTTAAGGGCTCTTTACATTCTAAACACGCTCTATTTTCCATAGAGTAAATATACAATAATTTATCTATTTACAAACGACTACAAACAATTACAACCGAAAGTAATTGTTTTGTAACCGAATAAAATTAGAAAGGTGTCGCAACTTTGCAGTGTCAAACGAATTGACAAAAATTAATTATAAACGCACACTTAAAATAAAAGTGTTTAAAAAACTTATCTTATGAATACGTTAAGAAACAAAGTACAGTTAATTGGTAGATTGGGTCAAGAACCAGAAATAGTAACCTTTAAAGATGGTAACAAAATTGCTAAATTTTCTATGGCAACAGATGATAGTTACAAGGACAAAGAAGGAAACAAAGTAGAACGTGCTTTTTGGCACAACATTGTTATAAAAGGAGGTCTCGTTAACGTAGTAGAAAACTATGTAAATAAAGGTCAGGAAATTGCAATAGAAGGTAAATTAACCAATAGATCTTATGATACTAAAGAAGGTGAAAAAAGATATGTTACAGAGATTTTAGCAAATGAATTGTTGCTTATGGGTAGCAAGTAGTAAATTTATTTATTTTGAAAACTATATAATCCGTTTCGCTAAGCGGATTATATTTTTTTTGGCATAAAATTTGAATTATATAAAGAAATATAATATTATGAAAACTATAAGAATTTCATCCATTATAGTCATATTGCTTGGTTTTTCACAATGTGGAGGCAGCACTTTAGTCAAAAACCCAATACTTAAAGTAGAAAAAGTATTTTATAATAATTGGGTTGGCGGCCTACCAGGAGTTAGCGGAACAAAGGTAGAGATTCACATAGAAGATGTATCAGAAGTTATTTTTGTTGCTTTATATTTTCAAGGGAAAAGAACCAAGGTAGAAGTTTCTAAAATCGAGAAATTCACCCGAATTATTGCTCATTTCTCGACTTCAAGAAGAAAGAATAGAAATCTAATTTTAGACGCAGATATCACAAAAGAATTAGAAAATACACTACCTAGTTTAGAAGAATTTCCTTTTCAATTAAAAGAAAATGAGGCAATGCTTAGCTATAAAAAAGAGAATAAAACGGTGTATTTTAAGATTGAAAATATAAAGAAAGTACAATCGATTCCTTTTCCGTCTATGAATAAGAAATAAGTAACTACTTTATTTATTACAAAAACCACTAAATTTTTAGTGGTTTTATTTTTGGCACGTATTTTGAATATTCATATGTGTAACCTTAAAACTACAACTTATGAAATTTTTAAAATTACTTTTTATTATTATAGGAGTGCTTTTAAGTTCTTGTTCCACAGTTTTTGAAGATGACTTTAGAGAACAAGAAATTTCTTTAGAGCAAGTTGTTTCTAATTATGATTTGTGGTACGTAGATTACCACAGAACAATTGGTAACGGAGACATCCCTTTCGTATCAAGAGCGTTTACATTATCCTTTTTAAACGGAATTTTATATGCAAATAATAATATTGCAGATATTGGCTTTACGGGAAATGGCTTCGGAATAAATGTTGGGACTTATAATACTTTTTCAGGAGTTTTAGAGACAATACATAATCTAGATGGTAGCAACGATTTTGAAGTTACAGTTACTTCTTCAAATGAAATTAGATTATATAATTATAGACAAAATGTTACTTATTTTTTAATAGGATATCAAACAAATACCTTCGATTATGACCAATTGTTTTACGAAAATATAGAATATTTTTTACAAGAATATGATGCTTGGGAAAAAACACTTACCGAAGGCGGTGCAGTAAATCCTTTTGATCAAGAGAACTATTTAGGCTTTACCTCAGAAAACATAACAACCTTTTACAGTTCACAAGACAACTTTGGCACGCAAGTTGCAGATATCAATTGGAGTTACGTTGGTGGATATGAAGTATATGATGTTTTGGGTTTTCAAAACCTAAAAATATTAACTCTTAATTATGATGGTGGAGATGTTGAGGAATTTGAATTGAGTGTTGTAAATGACGGAAAGATTCGTTTATATAATTTAGATTCAGAAACTACATATGATTTTGAAGGGATCGGGTATATTCAGTATTTGAAAGGAGATACTCCTAAAAAAAGTAGAAAAGCTGCGGTAAAAAATTCCGATAGAAAACGTACCAAAGTAAAGAGACAAACAAAAAAGAGAAGAGGAAGTTTAAAGTAAAGTTTGGTTAGTTGATTTTAGTTGGTTTTTCCTTAAGAACCAATTGAAAGATAAACCGTCCTGAGGAGGACGGTTTTTTGTTTGTTAATAATTGATGAAAAAGTATCTTTTTTAAAGTTAAAAATAATAGCTAGTTTTCATAGTTTTAGCGAACTGTATGATTTTTGTGAACCCAGAAACTGTGCAAGTATAAAGATAAAATTAAAAAAATGAAATCAACAGCATTTATAACCGGCGCAACTTCTGGAATTGGAAAAGCTACAGCAGAAATTTTCGCAAAAAACAATATTCGTTTAATTCTCTGCGGAAGAAGAGCCGACCGTTTAAAGAATCTTCAACAGGAATTAGGCAAACTAACAGACGTTACCACCTTACAATTTGATGTTTCCAAAAGAGACGAAGTTGAAAACGCTATTAAATCGCTTCCAGAGAACTTTAAGAGAATAGATGTTTTAATTAATAATGCAGGCAATGCGCATGGTTTGTCTAGTATACAAAATGGAGATATTGATGATTGGGATGCAATGTTAGATATCAATGTAAAAGGATTGCTCTATGTTTCAAAAGCAATATTTCCGCAGATGATAGCAAGAAACAATGGTTTCATTGTAAATATTGGCTCTATAGCTGGCAAAGAGGTGTATCCTAATGGAAATGTGTATTGTGCGTCTAAGCATGCTGTAAACGCTTTAAATAAAGCGATGAGAGTTGATTTAAATAAATACAACATTCGTGTTTCTGCAATTCACCCAGGAGCTGTAGAAACAGAGTTTTCAGAAGTTCGCTTTAAAGGTGATTTAGAAAAAGCAAAATCAGTTTACACAGGGTATAAAGCGCTGCAAGCAGAGGATATTGCTGACATTATTCATTTTGTTATTACAAGACCGTATCATGTAAATATTGAAGATTTAGTGGTGTACTCAACGGCTCAAGCAAGTCCAACCATTCTAAATAAAAAACAAGAAAAATAGATTCAAAAATAATTATTGGATGTATGTCTTGGGTCACTTGGGTCAAACAGTTTTCTATAAAAGAACAGGCATATACGATTTAGTTTTGTGTAGGAAACGGGAACCATGCATTCGATCACGTAGATATCTATGGAGATTATACTACAGAAGCAACTTTTAGAAAAGGGTTGATATAAAGTAGGTTCAAAGCCCTAACATTTAGCTAATTTTTAAATCCGGAATTTAACTAATAAACAAAGAAACGGGTCGGACTGTTAAACATTATAATTATACGAAAGAATATATTATTGCTAGTGCAGAAGCTTCCTTAAGGAATATAAAAGTCAGACCCTTCTGTAAATAAGGATAATATTTTTTTGTAACTTACCTTCATAATTTAAAACCATCTACTTATGCCAAATTACATTTTAAACCTTAACGGTAAGCAAGTTGCTGTTTCTGCAGATGAAGACACACCTTTGCTATGGGTTTTGCGAGATGAACTAAATTTAGTAGGCACCAAATTTGGTTGTGGTATTGCTCAATGTGGCGCTTGTACTGTGCACGTAAATGGTATTGCTTCAAGAAGTTGTCAACTACAAGTTTCTATATTAGATGATGTGAAAATTACTACAATAGAGGGTTTATCGATAGACGGAGAGCATCCAGTACAAGCCGCTTGGAAAGAGATAGATGTGCCACAATGTGGATATTGCCAAACAGGACAAATTATGACTGCTTCTGCATTTTTAGTAGAAAATAAGCATCCGTCAGAAGCAGCAATAAGAGCTGCTATGCAGGGTAATATTTGTAGGTGTGCTTCTTATAATAGAATAGAAAAAGCGGTATTGGTGGCCTCAAAAAAAATGTCATAATTAACAAGAAATCCTGCGAGGTATTAAGAAGAAGCATCCGTAAAACTGTCATTCCCACGAAAATGGGAGTTGTAAAATTTAGAAAAAATGAAACTACACGAAAAAGATAACTTTAGTCGCCGTAATTTTTTAAAGACATCTATTTTAGCAGGTGGCGGAATGTTAATTGGGTTTAATTTATTGACTGCATGCAAACTAGATGCAAAAATGCCAATAGATATTGCAAGTTTAAATTTTAACGATTTTAACGCATTTATTAAAATTTCTGACAAAGGGTATGTAACCATTTTTTCTCCAAACCCAGAAATCGGCCAAGGGGTAAAAACATCTATGCCAATGCTTATTGCTGAAGAATTAGATGTAGATTGGAAAAACGTAACAGTTGCACAAGGAGTTTTAGATACAAATAATTATACCAGACAATTAGCGGGAGGTAGTCAATCTATTCGTTTTGGTTGGGATGCGCTTAGGCAAACGGGTGCAACGGCAAGACAAATGTTGGTGAATGCTGCAGCCGTAAAGTGGAATGTAGACGCAGCAACTTTAAAAGCTTCTAAAGGAATTATTACAAATAAAAATGGAGAAACATTAGGGTATGGAGATGTTGTAAAAGAAGCTGCAGTATTAAAAGTACCAGACGGGGTAAAACTAAAAGACCCTAAAGATTTCACCATTATTGGGCAAGAAATAGTAAATGTAGATATTGATAAAATTATTACAGGAAAACCATTGTTTGGTTTAGATTATAAAGCTTCTGGAATGGTGATTGCTTCTGTATTAAGGCCGCCTTCTTTTGGGCAAAAATTAAAAAGCTTTGATGCGGCTGAAGCGAAGAAAGTGAACGGAGTAATAGATGTAATTACTATAGGAGATAAAGTTAGAAAATTTGCAGAATCAGGCAAAAGTAACTGGACAGTTAAATTATCTAAAACAGATAAGGTAGTTGTAATTGCAGAAAACACATGGGCTGCAATAAAAGGTAAAAAAGCACTCTCTGCTATTTGGGAAAATGAGAGTCAATTAGAATCTACAGAAGACCATGACAAGGCTTTAACTGCTATTTTAGAGGGTAAAAACTTAAATATAAAGAGAGAAGACGGTGCTGTAGAAAATGCATTTTTAATAGCAGACAAAGTAATAGAAAAAACATACCATTCACCTTTTTTACCGCACAATTGTATGGAGCCAATGAATTTTTATGCCAACGTAACTGCAGAAAAAATTCACTTAGTTGGTCCTGTACAAACACCAGAGTATGCAGCAAAAGTTGTTGCAGATTTATTGGATTTTGATTTGGATAAAATTCATTTAGAAATGACAAGAATGGGAGGTGGCTTTGGTAGAAGGTTGTATGGAGATTTTGTATATGAAGCTGCAGAAATATCTAATTTCATTAAAAAACCAGTAAAACTTGTTTCTACAAGAGAAGATGATATGACTACAGGTATTTATAAACCTGCTGTGAAATATAGAATTAAAGCAGCTTTAAAGGGAGGAAAAGTAACTGGGTATCATTTAATAGAAGCCGCTATTGGTAGTAATATGTATGGCTCTATTCCTAATTTTTTTCCTGCAGGATGTATTCCCAATTATAAAGTAGAAACAGGTAATTATAAGAGTAATATTACCACGGGTGCTTGGCGTGCCCCTTACACAAATTTTTTAGCTTTTGCAGAACAAAGTTTCTTTGATGAGCTGGCTACAGAACTAAATATAGATGCCATTCAATTGCGTTTAGATTTATTACAAAATGTAAAAAATACAACTGATAGCCGCATAGAATATTCTGGTCAAAGAATGGAAGACACTATTAAATTAGTGCGAGAAAAAGCAAATTGGGGAAACACAAAAGAAGGGGTTTTCCAAGGCTTTGCTGCATATTATAGTCATAATACACATGTTGCCGAGGTTGCAGATATTGAGCTAAAAAACGGTTTACCAATTATTAAAAAAGTTACAGTTGCTGTAGATTGTGGTATTGTTGTAAACCCAACAGGTGCAAGAAATCAAGTTGAAGGAGGGGTTTTAGACGGAATTGGACACGCAATGTATAGCGATTTCTCTTTTAAAAATGGCCAACCAGAATATAAGAATTTTGATACATATAGATTGATAAGAATGAATGATACTCCAAAAGTTGAAGTTCATTTTGTGGAAAATCAGAACTCGCCAACAGGTTTAGGAGAGCCGGGTTTACCGCCTGCAGGAGGCGCTGTTGCCAATGCCATTAATGCCGCTCTTGGTAAAAGAATGTATAGACAACCTTTTATAAATGAGTTAAAGAAAACTAGTATTCTAGGTTAATATGTGCACTTTAAAATAAAATATACTTGTATTTTTAAATGAATTTTAAGAAGAATTTTTTAATTAAAAGTAAATTTCTTGGGCCAATCTAAATGTATTTGCATGGGCATTTACAATAATATTAATATCTAAAGAATAGCCACCACCCATAGAACACATTACTGGAATTTTTAAATCAAAGCAAGTTTGTAACACGAAGTTATCTCTTTCTTTACAGCCGTCAATAGTCAGTCCTAATTTGCCTAGCTTATCTGTTTCAATAACATCTACACCACACAAATAATAAATAAAATCTGGTTTTTCTTGCTGAATGAGTTTTGGAAGCGTTTCTTTTAGGACCGCTAAATATTCAGCATCTTTTGTGTCATTTTTTAGTGCAATATCTAGATCACTTGTTTCTTTAACAAAAGGATAATTACTTTGTCCATGCATAGAAAAAGTAAAAACAGACGTATCATTTCGAAAAATTTCTGCAGTTCCGTTTCCTTGATGTACGTCTAAGTCTACAATTAATATTTTTTTAGCCAAACCTTTTTGCTGCAGGTATTTTGCCCCAATTGCTTGATCATTTAACATGCAAAAAGCTTCACCACGATTAGAAAATGCGTGGTGCGTGCCACCTGCAATATTCATTGCAATTCCGTTTTTTATTGCAAATTCAGAAGCTTTAATTGTTCCATCTGCAATAATCATTTCTCTTTCTATTAAAACTTCAGAAAGTGGAAAGCCAATTTTTCTTGCAGCTTTTTGATTTAATGTAATATTTAATAAATCAAAGAAATATTCAGGATCATGAACCGTAAAAAAATGCTTGTAATTTGGAATTTCTGGTTCAAAGAAATTGTCTTCAATACAGGTTCCTTCATAGATTAATTGTTGTGGTAAAAGGTCATATTTCTCCATAGGAAAACGATGCCCTTCTGCTAACTGATGTCTATAAATAGGATGATTTGCTATTTTAAGCATTTTCTTTAATCTGTAAATTTTCTAAAGGTAAAATCTTGTACAAATTTCTTGTAGGTTGTTTTAATATAATAATCTTTATATTTAAAGACAGTACTTCCTTTATCAGAATTATACTCTTGCATTTTATCAAAAGCATTTTCTTTAATTTCACCTGCTATGTGATTAAATTTTGCATCAAATAAAGATTCTATTCTTGTTGTTTTGTTATTTGTAAAAGAGTTAAATGCAATTTGAGTTGGATTAAAAAATACGGTCGCAGCGCCAATAGATCCAATTGAAATCCCTCCAAACGGCATCATCATTCCTGCATTTGAATTCTGAACAATATAGCCCCCAATAATTACATGAAATTGGTTGTTAATTTTCCTTGCAGAAATACCTGTATTTCCTTTTCCTATTCGTCTTAAAAAACGTTTTGTCTTCCCTAATTCACGGTAAGAGTCATACATACCGCCTTCTTGAATAATAGCTGTATTTTTAAAAGTTATAGGCTCGTTTTTATTTGCTGAATATTCTTTAATTAAATTACCTGTTTTAAAATCTAAAATTTCAATCGTAAAATTCTCTTTTGTTACTGCAATCGTAAAAAGGTTCTCTCCATTTAAATAAGAATTAGTTCTTCTCGATTTTTCGCCCAAAGAAGGTTTTTTAAATTGAAGCGCATTAGCTATAAATGTATTTATATCTATTTCTAAAACTTGGGTAAACATTTTATGGTGGTCTAATGTAATAAGAATTGAATTCTCTCTTACATACATTTTTCTCTCTTCTGAGGTTAGTTCTATGGAGTTAGGGGTGTTCTCTTCAAACTTTTTAATATTATTATCCTTAATTAAAAAGGATAAAAGGTTGGCTTTTGAACCTTTAGAGTTTATGAACCTTAAATTAGAAATATCTATATAATTTCTTTTCGGTTTTCCATTTTTATCAAAAGAATATATAAACAGTTGATTTCTTAATTTTGAACCAGATATTAAATAAAACTTATTTTTAGATGTAACGGTTTGTATAAATTTTTCGTTTTTACCTAATAGAAATTCGTTTATGGTTGTTTTACCGTCGTTAAAAGAAAATTTTACTGAAGAGAATTTATTTTGTTTTTTATTGGTTAAAAAAACACGATAAGAATTATCTTTAGACGCACTTGAGCCAATTAAAATTTTATATTTTCTGCTTTTTGTTTGTGATGATATTTTTTCTGTTACCTTAAAATCGGCATTTATTTTATAGCCATAAATATTTTTTGCATCTGCAACAAAAAAGGCAATTTCTCCGGTTTCTTTATTAACAACAGGAATTACATCTTTTATAGAAGAGGACGAAGTTTTTAAATCATTTTTAAATATTACAATTTTCTCTTGAGAGTAAAAATTAAAGCTGGTAGTAATTAATATTAATGCAAAAATATTTTTCATCATAGTTTTATAATTTTAACTAACTGCTTGTCCGTTTTTAACTTCTTTTGAGGGAGTTACAAAAGCCAGTTTACCATCAGGAGTGTCTGTCATTAAAATCATTCCTTGGCTTTCTACTCCTCTAATTTTTCTAGGTGCTAAGTTTACCAAAACAGATACTTGCAAACCAATAATTTCTTCTGGTGAAAAACTTTCTGCAATTCCAGAGACAATGGTTCTTGTGTCTATACCTACATCCACTTTTAGTTTTAAAAGCTTCTTAGTTTTTGCAACTTTTTCAGCCTCTAAAATAGTTCCTACCCTAATATCTAATTTTGTAAAATCTTCGAATTCTATCGTTTCTTTTTGTGGCGCTGTTACTTTATTTTCTTGCTCATTCGCAATTTTAGTAGCCGCTAACTTTTCTACTTGTGCTTCAATTTCTTTGTCTTCAATTTTAGAAAATAATAATTCAGCTTTATTTATTTGGTGTGTTGCTGGCAATAAAATTGTATTTTCAGTTACATCTTCCCAAGACAAGCTTGCACCAATATTTAAAATATTTTTTAATTTTGTAGCGCTAAAAGGTAAAAAAGGTTCAGAAACTACAGCTAATGCTGCAGAAATTTGAAGTGCAACATACATGATTGTTTGTACGCGCTCTTCATCTAATTTTATAACCTTCCAAGGTTCTTCATCTGCTAAATACTTGTTTCCAAGTCTTGCTAAGTTCATTAATTCTTGGCTAGCTTCTCTAAATCGATACCTTTCAATAGACTTTCCAATGGTAAGTGGAAATTCTTTGATAGCTGCTAAAACATCTTCATCAATTTCAGAAAAGTCATTAGGTTCGGGCACAATTCCGTCATAATATTTGTTCGTTAAAACTACAACTCTGTTTATAAAGTTTCCAAAAATGGCAACCAGTTCGTTGTTGTTTTTTGCTTGGAAATCTTTCCAAGTAAAATCGTTGTCTTTACTTTCTGGTGCATTTGCAGTTAATGTATAACGCAAAACATCTTGCTGGTTTGGAAACTCTTCTAAATACTCGTGTAACCAAACAGCCCAATTTTTAGATGTCGATAATTTATTCCCTTCTAGATTTAAGAATTCATTTGCAGGTACATTGTCTGGTAAAATATAATCTCCGTGTGCTTTTAGCATAGAAGGGAAAATAATACAGTGAAAAACAATATTGTCCTTCCCTATAAAATGAACCATTTTAGTATCTTCTTTTTTCCAATAATCCTCCCAGTTTTTACCTTCTCTTGCAGCCCATTCTTTGGTGGATGAAATATAACCAATAGGTGCGTCAAACCATACATATAAAACTTTGCCATCGGCTCCCTCTAAGGGAACAGGAATTCCCCAATCTAAATCTCTAGTAACCGCCCTAGGTCTTAAACCATCTTCTACCCAAGATTTTACTTGTCCGTAAACATTTGGTTTCCAATCTTTTTTATGACCTTCTAAAATCCATTTACGTAAAAAATCTTCGTGTTTATCTAAAGGTAAAAACCAATGTTTTGTTTCTTTTACGGTAGGAATATTTCCTGTAATTGCAGATTTAGGATTTATTAAATCTGTTGCGTTGTGAGAAGTACCACAGCTTTCACATTGATCGCCATAGCTTTCTTCAAAACCACATTTAGGACAAGTACCCACAACAAACCTGTCTGCTAAAAACTGATTTGCTTCTGCATCATATAATTGTGCAGAAATTTCTTCAATAAACTCTCCATCATTATACATTTTTGTAAAAAAATCCGAAGCAGTTTCATGATGAATCTTAGAAGAGGTTCTAGAGTAATTGTCAAAAGAAATTCCAAAATCTATAAAAGATTTTTTGATGATACCATGATACTTATCGATGATAACTTGCGGAGATACCCCTTCTTTTTTTGCTCTCATAGGTATGGCAGCGCCATGCTCATCTGAACCAGAAATATAGGCAACATCTTTACCAATTAAGCGCAAGTAGCGCGCATAAATATCTGCAGGAACATACACACCTGCTAAGTGGCCAATATGAATTGGACCATTTGTATAAGGCAATGCTGCGGTAATTGTATATCTTTTTGGAGCACTCATGTGTTCTTTGTATTGATTTTGGACTAATTATTGAGGTACAAAAGTACAAAAAACCGAGTTTTAAAAGTCATTGAAAATAGATACATTTACATTTATTAGATTTTTAGATTTCCAGACATTAGAAAATAGACTTATTTTGAATAGACTTATAGTATTTATATCATTTTTATTAACGATCTCTGCATCGATAAACGCGCAAGAAAAAACAAATACATTAATAACCCCTTCGTATCTTAAAAAAGGTGACACAATAGCTATTGTTGCTCCTGCAGGAATTTTAATAAAGAGAATAACCACAGTTTTAGAAGCAAAGAGGTTAGCGGAAAAATGGGGTTTACATGTTGTTTTAGGTGAAAACATATTTAACCAAAACAATCATTTTGCGGGCACAGATGCAGAAAGAGCTGCAGATTTTCAAAGTGCTTTAGATAATAAAAACATAAAAGCTATCTGGGTAGCTAGAGGAGGTTATGGTTCTGTTAGAATTTTAGACTTGTTAGATTTTAGCACTTTTAAACAGTATCCAAAATGGATTATTGGATATTCAGATATCACCGCATTCCATGGACATGTTCATAATTTTGGAGTAGAAACTATTCATGGAATGTTGGCGACTAGTTTAGAAGAAAAACCAGAAGAAATTATACAGACTATTGCAAGTTTTAAAAAGGCTTTGTTTGGTGCACCACTCTCCTATGTAATCCCATCGGATAAGGACAATAGAATTCCTTTATCAGAAATAATAACCGGACAATTAGTAGGTGGAAACCTTGCAATTGTAACTTCAATGTTAGGTTCAGAAAGTCAATTAAATACTAATGGTAAAATTCTTTTTATTGAAGAAATTGGCGAGTATAAATATTCAATAGATAGAATGTTACAGAGCTTAAAACGTGCAGGTTATTTTACAAAAGTAAAAGCAGTTATTGTTGGAGATATGTCTTCTATAAAACAGAATTCTACGA
>Ga0308012_10000230_pt1 | contig 35841 bp, 37 predicted proteins | sample Neamet179_FD_203133 | JGI IMG/M metagenome (GOLD analysis project Ga0308012, IMG submission 203133) | Marine microbial communities from water near the shore, Antarctic Ocean - #179 | ecosystem: Environmental > Aquatic > Marine > Unclassified | place: Southern Ocean | collected 2014-07-25 | reverse complement strand
TGAACCTGACTTTCATTTTATCCAATGGAGTGCTGCCACATACCCGAGCGTAGGCAATATCAATATCTTCAAGTGTGATGTTCATGATGGTATTTAGGAATTTCAGAAAGATCGCAATACCCCCCCATGGCTTCCAATGGGAGTATTGAAGCGATTGAAAAAACATAAGAAAACAGCCATTTTTTCAAATGGCTGTTTTCTTAGGAATGCTGGCTGGGATGGTAGGATTCGAACCTACGGTACACGCTACCAAAAAGCGTTGCCTTACCACTTGGCCACATCCCAGTAGCGAGAAACCGAATACGCAACAAATGCTAAACCTTCAAGACCAAAAACTGATAAATATGATTAAAAGTCACTTAGAGTTAGGAAAAAAAAGATTCTGACCTCTAATTTTATAATTTTGCATCAAATACCCAGCCTTTGAAGATACTAACCAATCCTCTACCAAGCGAGCATTTTTATATGCAATATTTGGATACTTCACCTTCGATATCGGTAAATAAGAATATTGGTTAAATAATTCTTCATCACCCTCAAATAAAATATCCAAATCTCCCTTTCTACCAAAATTTAACCAACTTGCTCTATCACTAATTACATATGCCGAAAGTTCTGATGCTATATTTAGAACTGCACCCATGCCAGCACCTACTTCCCAATACCAATTGACAGAAAAATTTTGGGGAGTTTCGTCAGCCTGCAACCATAAAGCTAATTCCATTTTATGCGTTCCACTGTCGTCACCTCGGCTAATAAATTTAGATTCACTATTTTTAATTGCCTTCAAAATTGCAGTTAAATTTTTTAATTTTTTAATTCCCGCCGGATCGAACTTAGATCCAATAACTACGAAATCATTATACATAATCTCTCTACGATATGGTGCAAACCCATTTTCAACAAATATTTCTTCTGCTGATCTGGAGTGAACTAAAATGGCATCAACATCACCTCTACTTCCTAGTTTAAGAGCTTGACCTGTGCCCACCACTAATAGGTCAACCATCAATCCAGTATCCTTCTCTAACTTTGGAATTAATACATCTGCTAATCCAGAATTATGAAATGAAGTTGTAACAGCTAGTTTAAAATTTCGATCCGCAGCAAACCCACCCGAAAGGTAAAAAAACTGAACTAAAATAACTATAAATGACAAGAAAAGCTTTCTCACTGTAAAATCTCTCCACGCAAAAATGTTAAACCTTCTTTTGTTTTAGGATTTTCAAAAAATGAGATGGCACTACCAACTTCTAACAATTTTCCATGATGTAAAAACAATATATCATTTCCTAACCTTTTTGCCTGACCCAAATCGTGTGTCGCCATAATAATTTTGGTGCCATTATTTATTACTTGCTTTAATAGTTTTTCAATTTGGGATTTAGATTTCCCATCTAAATTTACAGTAGGCTCATCTAAAAAAATTAATTTCGGATCACTTATTAACGATCTCGCAATAACCATTCTTTGCTTTTCGCCCCCTGAAAGCGAAATTGCTGGCTCATAAGCTTTATGGTTTAAAGATGTTCTTTCTAACCAGTACTCCGCTTGAGTTATGGCTTCTTTTTTTGAAATACCTTTTAACATTAAAGGGTAATACACATTTTCTATCACATTGCGCTTAAGAATCACTGGGGATTGAAAAACAAAACTTTGCTCTTCTATTTTAGCTGAAGGGTCCCATGTAATTGAGCCAGTTGTAGGCTTATCTAGGCCATGCAGTAAGCGTAAAAAAGATGTCTTTCCTGCCCCATTTGGACCTAAGACAATTGTGCAGTTAGAATTTACTAATTCAAAAGAGACTGGGCCTAATAATTTAGAACTATTCTTTTCAATTGAAACGTCAACTCCTGTTATTTTACATTCTATCATCTGTCTGCTCATATTTTGACTTTATAGTTAAATGTATCAGTAAATTTATCAGAATTGCTAAAAAAATGAGCACTATACCCAACGCCATTGCGAGGATAAAATTACCTCGACTTGTTTCTAAAGAAATTGCGGTGGTTAAAACACGCGTAGCGTGATCAATGTTACCACCAACAATCATAATAGCACCAACTTCACCTATACCTCGTCCAAAACCCGCCAAAGATGCCGTAATCAAAGAACGTTTAGCATCTTTTATAAGCGTAAAAATAATTTGCCACCTACTTGCATTCAATGAAACAAAAAAATCCCGGTATTCCATCCAAAGCATTCTGATAGTTCGGTGCGATACAGAGGCAACAATAGGCAATATAATTAAAACTTGAGCAATTATCATAGCAGTTGGTGTAAACAAAAGGTTAAACACTCCAAATGGGCCTGATTTAGAAAGTAATACATACACAATCAATCCCACCACCACAGGTGGTAAACCCATTAATGCATTAATTATAACAATAACTAGACTTCTATATCTAAACATAGAAATAGCTAACCAAGAACCAAATGGAATACCAATTAAGGACGCAATAATAGTAGCAGATAACGTTACCTGTAATGATCTGCTAGAAATTGAATATAGATCGGGATCTAAATTAAAGATTAACGTTAATGCTTGAATTAAACCCTGAAATAAATCAGACATCGCCCACCCTATTCTTAATCCTTAATTATAATTTCTATTAACTTAAAAATAACCTTTTAAGCTTATACAAAACTGGTCTATATTATTAATAATGAAATTAACAATAGTGAATAATAAAGTGCAAATTAAAGATTATATTAGAACAATACCTGACTTTCCCAAAAAAGGCATAATGTTTCGAGATGTCACAACTTTATTTTTAAATGGGGAAGGATTAAAATTAGCGATCAACCAGATGATTAAGCCATATTTAGATCTAAAGATTAATAAGGTAGCAGGTTTAGAAGCTCGTGGCTTTATCCTTGGTGGTGCTATAGCCGATAGATTATCTGTAGGCTTTGTACCAATAAGAAAAGCCGGAAAACTACCTGGAAGTGTGATATCGCAAGATTATGAATTAGAATATGGTAGTGCCACTTTGGAATTACATGACGATTGCATAGAAGCTGGTGATCGGATCTTATTAGTTGATGATCTTCTAGCAACTGGGGGAACAGCAGAAGCAGGAATTAAACTAATAGAAAAGTTAGGTGGTGAAATTGTTTCATGTTCATTTATAATTGATCTACCAGGATTGGGTGGTCGACAGCATTTAGAAAAGATGGGCTTTGAAGTAAACGCTTTATGTGATTTTGAAGGTGAATAATTTAATTGGCAAAATTAAAGATCAATTAAAGCTCCTGGATTAAATATACCATTTGGATCAATTGCGCTTTTAATTGCTTTCATAGTTTCTATTTTTATTTTGTCTGAGGACTGTAACAATCGGGCTTTGTTTAATCTACCAATTCCATGTTCGGCAGAAATTGAACCATTTCGCTTTACCACCTCATCATAGATTAAGTTAGTCAATTTTGGTGCAATACTATCATAACTAGATTTTGTTTTATCCCAATTTCTAAATAAATTAAAATGCAAATTCCCATCTCCAACATGGCCAAAACAATTAATTTGACAGTCTGATATAAGACTAATTTCATGGCTAACCATTTTAATAAATTCGGCTATTTCTCCTAGGGGCAAAGAAATATCAGTGCTGCCAATTGAACCAACAAGTCTGTTTGCTTCGGGAATGCTTTCTCTAAATTTCCAAAATGTCCTACGTTGAGCTTCAGATTGCGCAATCACCCCATCCTGCACAAATTTCTTTTCAAATATTAAATGCATAAATTGTTCGAATTTTTCATGGATATTTTGATCAGTACTTGAGGTAGATTCAATTAATACGAACCATTCTGACTCAGCACTCATGGGCACCTTAATTTCTGGTAAGCATTCTGTCACAAACTCAACTGCTTTACGACCTATTAATTCAAATGAGGAAACCCTATCATCCATAAATTCTTGAGCAAAATTTAACAGTTCTAATGCTTCTGAAGGTGATTTTACATTTAAGATCGCAGTGCAAATTTGGTTAGGTTTTGGAAACAATCTAAAACTCGCAGCAGTAATTAAGCCCAGTGTTCCCTCGGAACCAATAAGTAAGTTTTTCAAATCATAACCTGTATTATCTTTGCGCAATCGGTTTAATCCATTAAAAATTTCACCATTTGGCAAAACAGCTTCAACTCCAAGACAAAAATCTCTGATGTTGCCATATTTTAAAACTTGAACACCACCAGCATTTGTAGCCAGATTACCACCAATTCGACATGACCCTTGAGAGGCTAAGGCAAGTGGGAAAAGTAAATTACTTTTACTAACTTCTTCCTGTAGGTGTTCTAAAATAACGCCTGATTCCACGATGATAACCTTCTCATCTAAATAGAAATCTCTAATATTTTTCATTCTCTCTGTGGAAAGTATGACAGAAGCCTCATGTCTAGGATCGACTTGTCCACCCACTAAACCAGTACCACCAGAATATGGAATAATACTGATTTTTTCTTTTTGACAAGCTTTCACAATTATTGAAGCTTCTTTTGTTGTTCTGGGCAAAGCTAATATTGAACTATTATTTCCATTCAAAAGGCCTCTTGGTTCTTCAAGGTATTTTGATGTTACTTCACGAAGTGTACCTTGAGGCAACCTGCCTTCAACAGTTTTAACAAAATTGGGGATTGATGAATTAAGCAATGAGAAGTCCTAAATTGAAATTCAGATAATACTTATTATAAATACACTTTAACATAATTAAAATAAATTAATAATTATCCTACGTTAGATTTGCCACGTCTATCATTTCTAAGGTTTGCATAAAGTACATGATTCCGCCAACGGCCTGAAATTTGTAAATAGCTTTGGGCAACACCTTCATATTTAAAACCGGATTTTTCCAATACTCTTCGGGACGCTAAGTTTTTTGGTAGACATGCAGCTTCTATACGACTCAAATCTAACATCTCAAAAGCATAATTTACAACCGCTGGTAAAGCATCTCCCATAAGACCTTGACGTATATACGGTTCACCAGTCCAATATCCAATCGTTGCGGTTTGTGCAGGACCTCGCCTAATATTATCAAGAGTTATAGCACCAACCAATAATTGGTCTGAACGTCTAATAATAAATAAAGGAATTGCCGTATTATTTTGGACAGACTTTCGAGCCCATTCAACTCGTTGGGCAAATGATTTCTTTGTCAAATGATCATCTTGCCAGTTTGGTTCCCAAGGCATTAAAAAATCAGCACTTTTTCTTCGAAGGTTGATCCATTCATCTCGATCAATCATTTGAGGTAATCTCATTGTAAGATTTTCGGTCTCAATATTAATTTTTGGCATTTTACGAAACATTACGCTGCCAGCATATCTGTCAGTTCATTGAATGAAATAACATTTGAGACAGGGCCATATGTAGACAATGCCGGTTTTTTGTCCCGAATTACATTCTGAGCAAAATTTCGAACTTCTTCTAAATTGACAGCATCAATTTTTTTCACAACTTCATCTAAAGATGGAATTCGATTCCAAATTATTAACATTCTGGCCAATCGTTCCGCTCTTGAAGAAGCGCTCTCAAGGCCCATTAACATTCCTGCTTTCATTTGCACTCTTGAACGATCTAATTCAGCTTGTTCAAAATCAATCGCAGCACGCTTCATCTCAGATATTGTTATATTAGATAAATCCTTTAGGTTTTCTGAGCTGGTACCGCTATATATCGTCAGCAAACCTGTATCAGAGTAGGCTCCTCCTTGAGCAAATATAGTATAGCATAGACCTCTTTTTTCTCTAATCTCTTGGAATAGCCTTGATGACATTCCACCACCCAAAGCAATAGAATAGATCTGAGAGGTGTAGATTGATTCATTCAAATATCCGGGTGTTTCAAAGGCCAAAGCAAAATGTGCCTGCTCTAAGTCTTTTTCCACCTGAATCTCACCTCCATGATAAATACTTGAAGGTGTTTTTGTTTTTAAAATAGGTGCTTTTTTATCAAATAAAGTTTTAATCTGAGAAACTATTTGATTATGGTTGACCGCACCTGCTGCTGATAAAACCATTTGTTCTGGTCCATAATGTTCCGAAACAAATTTCAATAGATCTTCTTGGCTAAAGTTACTAACTCGTTCACTTGATCCCAAAATAGTACGCCCTAAGGATTGATTGGGGTATGCAGCCTCTTGCAACCAATCAAAAATAATATCATCAGGTGTATCCATAGCCTGACCTATTTCTTGTAAAATAACACCTCTCTCAGTTTCCAATTCTTGCTTATCAAAAATTGGATTTAATAATATATCACTAATTACATCTATCGCTAACGGTACATCATTTTCTAAAACTCTTGCGTAGTAAGCTGTCATCTCTCGACTTGTGTAAGCATTAATATAACCGCCAACATCTTCAATGGCCTGAGCAATATCAAGAGCGGAACGTTTATGAGTCCCTTTAAATGCCATATGCTCTAGGAAATGTGCTATACCATTTTGTTTTAAGGTTTCATTTCGCCCTCCAGTATTGATCCAAATCCCAACTGATGCTGATTTCAATCCGGGCATATTTTCGGTCACAACCCTGAAGCCGTTATCGAGTGTAGTTAACGAAATACTCATATATTTATACCTTTACTAATTATAGCTTTTATTTCATCCACGTTATTTGGAACCTTTGTTAACCGCTCAGCCCTTTTAAACAAATCACTCATATTGTCTGGTAGTTTGGGAGAAACTCCACAAGCACTCTTTACTGCATCAGGAAATTTAGCGGCTGCTGCAGTGGCCAAAATGATCATTGGAATATCTTGTTCTTTATTCTTTTCAATGGCTACTTTTACACCTATCGCCGAATGTGGACATAAGAGTATTCCTGTATCTCGATAAATTGAATGAATGGTAGCACTAGTTTCTTTTTCCGACGATGTTCCACTCTCAAATACATCTTGCAACATTTTGGTTTCAACTGAACTAAGCTCAAATTCTTTAGTTGATTTTAAACTATGCATTAATTCACAAACAAGTTCAGAGTTATGACCATATATATCAAATAAAGCTCTTTCAAAATTTGAACTCACTTGAATATCCATTGATGGACTGATTGACGGCTTTACTTTTTCAATTTTATAAATTCCACTTTCCAAAACACGGTGTAAAATATCATTCTGATTAGTAGCTATAATTAATTTTTCAATTGGTAAGCCCATCTTTTTTGCAACATAGCCTGCAAAAATATCCCCAAAGTTGCCAGTAGGAACAGTGAAATTAACTTTATTCTTTGGTGCACCTAGAGATATTGCGGATGTAAAATAATATACGACTTGGGCCATCACCCTTGCCCAGTTTATTGAATTAACACTCGCTAAATTTACTTTGTCTCGAAAATCAAGATCATTGAACATTTCTTTTAAAAGTGACTGGCAATCATCAAAATTTCCATCAACTGCCAAAGCATTAACATTACTTTCAACTGCTGTAGTCATTTGACGACGCTGAACTTCCGAAACAGCACCATCTGGGTACATGATAAAAACCTCTACAGAATCAAGGCCTCGAAATGCCTCTATTGCTGCCGAACCCGTGTCACCAGAAGTAGCGCCCACAATAACAATCTTTTGGGATTTACGCTGCAGTGATAATTCAAACATTTGACCAATTAGTTGCATGGCCACGTCTTTAAACGCCAAAGTAGGCCCATGATAGAGTTCTAAAAGAAAGTTTTTCCCACCTATGTTTGTTAATGGGCAACGTTCTTCCTTACCAAAATCTCTGTACGCTTTCTTAATTATTTCTTTAAATTCTTCATCACTAAAGGTCGATCCAATAAATGGCTTCATGATTGTAAATGCTATTTCTTCATAAGAGCAGCTTGCCATCTCTATTATCGCTTTTTCGCTGAAAAAGGGCCATTCTTTTGGAACGTAAAGTCCCCCATCCCGAGCAAGACCTGTCAACATTACGTCTTCAAAGTTTAATTCGGGGGCAGAACCTCTTGTCGAAACGTATTTCATATCCATCAACCTTACTAAACTAGAAATCTTTTTGGCGCTTGATACGCGATATCCAGTACGCTGTCATCCCCAACCATATAATACTCAAGGCAAACCAAGTGATAGCATATTGAAAATGATTATTTGGGATTCCAGTTGTATTGATTGGCCAAGGTAAAACTTCAGTTGCACTAGGCTTAATTTCTCTCGCTACAATGAGTATTGGCTCTGTATTTAGATACTTAGACATCCCTGGTAAATCTCTTGCAAACCACAAATTCTTCTTTAAGTCTGGATCTGGTGTAAAAAATTCATCAATTTCATTTGGCCAAAGCAGATTTCCTGTAACTTCAACGAAACCTAAAGTGCGATCTTTGTTCTTGTCACCTTCACGAATAAACCCTCTATCAATAAGAATTGATCTGTTCTTAGTTTCAAATTTTGCAATGACGCGATACCCGGGACCTATAGGAGGCCGGCTTGTCAAAACATGTACTTCATCTTTAAGTAATTCACCAGTTAACTTTACTGAAAGATACTGATGAGATTTAGGAGTAGCAAAATCAGGTAAATCAACTGGTGCGGCAGAAATCATTTTAGATATTTGGAATAACCTGGCTTCCTTCCATTGTAAGCGCTGAGTTTGCCAAACCCCTAAATAAGCGAGAATTAAGGCTCCGAATAAACCAAATAATATAGGTGCTAGAAGTTTCTTCATTCCAGCAATCCATAAACAAAAGGCGCGAGCAATACGCCGCGCCAATGTGAATAAATTAGAAAAAGGTATTTATTAATATACAATATTATCTACTTTAACCGCCCCAAATATAAATAGCGGCAAATAGAAATAGCCAAACAACGTCCACAAAATGCCAATACCATGCCGCTGCTTCAAAACCAATATGTTGTGTTGGAGTAAAGTGGCCTTTCATAGTTCGAAATAGGCAAACTAATAAAAAAATTGATCCAATTAAAACATGAAAGCCATGGAAGCCTGTAGCCATAAAAAAAGTAGCCCCATATATATTTCCTGAAAACCCAAAAGCTGCATGACCATACTCATAAGCCTGGAAAAAGGTAAATAAAGCTCCTAGTGCGACAGCAATTATTAATCCATTAACTAAATCTTTACGATTATTTTCGTGCACCAATGCATGGTGTGCCCAAGTAGCAGCACATCCAGAACACAAAAGTATTAAAGTATTAATTAGCGGTAAGTGCCATGGATCAAAAGTCTCAATGCCCGCAGGCGGCCAAATACCGTCTATCTTTGGACTGTCTGGGCCCATTGGATAAAGCGCATGCTTAAAAAATGTCCAAAACCATGCTACAAAAAACATAACCTCAGAAATAATAAACATTATAAAACCATATCTTAAACCTAAGCTAACAACTGGCGTATGATCACCAACATGGCTCTCAACGATAATCTGAGACCACCAGGCCCACATAACATACAAGACCAAAACAAATCCTATAAGGAAAACAAATATTGTTATACTTTGCATCCACAACACAGCGCCAAAAAGCATTACAAATGCACCAACTGCACCTAGAAAAGGTAATATACTTGGATCAAGAATATGATAATCATGATTTTTTTCGTGTGCCATGGTAACTTTCCTTCTTACTTCAAAAGAATTATCTTATTCATCAGATAATTGAAATAGCGATACTTGCTCCTGCGGCAATTCGGTTCTGTGGAACGTGTACGATAATGTAATTGACTTAGCAAATTTTGCTTCTTTATCTTTTACTATCTCAGGGTCAATATAAAAACTCACAGGCATTTGAACTCTTTCACCTGGTTGTAAGACTTGCTCTTCAAAACAAAAGCAAGCGATTTTTGTAAAGTAACCACCCGCTGAGTAAGGAAAAACATTGAAGCTTGCCGTTCCAGCAATTGGTTCAGAAGTTGGGTTATGAGCTTCATAAAATGCCAAGCCAGTTTCACCAATTTTTAACGTTAACTCATGCTCGACAGGTTTGAAATTCCAAGGCATTCCACGTTCGGTGTTAGCATCAAATTTTATTAAAATTGTTTGATCAAGAATTTCGGTACTCTCAGATTGCGCAACCTGAGTAGTTCCACCAAATCCAGTAACTCTGCAAAACCAATCATAAAAAGGCACTGCTGCAAAGGACAAAGCCCCCATAAAGACCACTAGGGTTAATGCGCCTAAAACTGTCTTTCTATTTGAAGAATTACTCATCAGCAACTGGTGTGACGCTAATGCGATAGCTATGGTCAAAAGCCTCAAGCATTGCACCGTTACTCATTTTTACAACTGTTACGCCAAAGACGAGAACTACAAAGGACAAAAGTAAACATCCAATTATAATATTAGATCGTTGCCTTTTTTTGTGCTGGGGATGTAACTTTATTAATGCCATAATTAAATAAACACCAACCAATTAATAAATGAAAAATCTATAAAAGCTTCAATTAAAAGAGCTAAAAAATGGGCGAACAAATATATTAATGAGACGAAAAAAAATGTTCTTTCAAGTTTATAGTTTTGTGTCTCAGCAGTTATTTCGTCCCTAAGAAACAATCGATATGCACCCAACAAAAACCAACAATTTAAACCAAGTGACGTAATAAAGTAAAAAGGACCTCCTAACTGAGTAAAGGACAAACTAAGAGCCACAGGGACTAGAAGTATCGTATAAATTAAAATATGTGCTCTGGTTGATTTTTTACCATTTGTAACAGTTAACATTGGAACGCCTGCTTTTGCGTAATCGTTGTTCATGAAGAGTGCTAAGGCCCAAAAATGTGGAGGGGTCCACATAAAAATTAATGCAAACATGAGAACACTTTCAATTCCGATTTCTCCAGTCGCAACAACCCAGCCAATCATTGGTGGAAATGCGCCCGCAGCGCCACCAATTACAATATTTTGCGGAGTCCATCTTTTAAGCCACATTGTATAAATTACGGCGTAAAAGAAGATGGTAAAAGCTAGTAAAGCCGCTGACAAAAAGTTAGCAGTGATCGCTAACATGCCTACAGAAAACACAGACAACCACAAACCCAAGTTTCTTGCTTCAGACGGTGACACTCTACCTCCAGGTATTGGCCTTCCAGAGGTTCTTTTCATAACTGCGTCTATGTCGGCATCCCACCACATATTAAGTGCACCAGAAGCACCCGCTCCAATTGCAATAAATAAAATTGACGCAAATGCCAGAATTGGATGCACACCATTAGGTGCAACAAATAGTCCAACTGAAGCAGTAAATACGACCAATGACATAACTCTTGGTTTTAGTAATGCAAAATAGTCGTCAAACTCTGCTTGGTTATGAATACTGTAACCAGTAGATGTTATAGATGCATCAGTCATTTACTGTCCTTTATCAAATTTAAACTAATTTGACCTTTAACTATTAGTTAGAAGCAACATTTAAAGAGCGTGGTTTTCCTGCATATTCAATTATTGCATTATCTAACCACTCCTCATACTCAGCCATAGTTACTGCTCTGACCGTTATCGGCATGTATGCATGATTTTTACCACAAAGCTCTGAACATTGCCCAAAATAAATACCTTCTTGCCCTTCATCTACATTGAACCATAATTCAGCTATTCTTCCAGGAACTGCATCCTGCTTCACACCAAATGCTGGTATAGTCCACGCATGTATTACATCAGCACCAGTAACCCGAACCACTATATTTTTCCCAGTTGGAATAACCACTGAAGTGTCTGTAGCCAATAGATATTCATCTGGACTATATCCATAATCAGCAAGTTCATCTTTTTCTAACAAAAATCCATCAAAACCAAATTCGTGTTCAGGATATTCATGGGTCCAATACCACTGATTTCCAGTTGCTTTTATTGTGACATCGGCAATTGGCATTTCTTGCTGCTTAAATAAAATGGGAACTGAAAAGGCACCTATAAATAGAAGGATCACGATTGGTATAATAGTCCAAAGAATTTCCACTGTTGAATTGTGAGTAAATGTGGCTGGATTTGGATTTCTTTTTTTGTTGTATCGGTATGCTGCCCACAATAATAATACCGTTACGAACAGACTAATCGCTATTATTATAATATTAACCATGCCATCAAGCCACTGAAGATCTCTCGCTAGCTCTGTTACAGCTGGTTGAAAACCCATACCCCCTGGAATTGGTTTGCCAATAGATTTTAGACCATCGGCGTTAGCAAAAGAAAACAAGCTAGTTGCACCCAATATTAATTTCGTTAAAAGAATTAATCGCATACTTTTTTTCATTCTAAAAATCCTGGCTTAAGTGCCGTCCCATTAAAGCGTTAGATTCTTTATGAAAGAACCAATTGATGTTGGCGAGAAACCATATTATTGCACCAATAACAAGTTTTCCCTTTGCGGCATTGCGACGCTTGCAACCAACTTACTGTAATAGATGGAGCATATTTCAATATGACAAGCATTTCAGACGAAAATGTCGCACCATTTAAACCCTTTGAGGAATATATAGAACAAAGCAAAGCTCTTCAAATATTAAGGAATCTTACAAAAGGTGCTGATGATGGAGAAATTTATTTTGAAAGAAACAGTACTGAAGTATTAGTTTTTGACAATAACAACTTGAAAACAGCAAGTTTTAATGCAGCAGAAGGGTTTGGAATTAGAACTGTGTTAGAAGAAAGCACAGGGTACGCACATTCAACAGAAATATCTGAAAAAGCACTTTTGAGAGCAGCAAAAAGTGCAAAAATTGCTTCCCAACAAGGGGGCGGTAAATTAGCTATTCCTCCACAAAAAACAAATAATTATCAATACGATCAAGTAGATCCTGTTTCAGAAGTAACTTTTGGTTCAAAAGTAAATATCTTAAAAGAGATAAATGAATATGCGCGATCATTGGATGAGCGGGTATTTCAAGTAAGTATTTCAATAGCAGCTTCTCTTCAGGAAATAGAAATTCTAAGACCTGAAGGCTTTTCAGTCAAAGATGTTAGGCCAATGACCAGATTAAACATATCAATAATCGTAGAAAAAGATGGCAGGCGGGAGACTGGAAATGCTGGTGGTGGTGGCCGATCCAGTATTAAGCCACTTCTTGAAAGTTCCCATTGGAAAGAAACAGCTAAAGAAGCACTTCGTATCGCTCTTGTAAATCTAAACGCTATTCCAGCCCCAGCAGGTATAATGGATATCGTCCTTGGCCCAGGATGGCCAGGGATTCTACTTCATGAGGCAATTGGACATGGTTTAGAGGGTGATTTTAACAGAAAGGGTACATCAGCTTTTTCTAATTTAATGGGCAAACAAATTGCTGCAAAAGGTGTAACAGTCTTAGACGATGGAACTATGAAGAACAGAAGGGGATCTGTAACCTTTGATGACGAAGGAACTCCATCAGCTAGGAATGTATTAATTGAAGATGGGAAATTAGTCTCTTACATGCAGGATCGCCAAAATGCACGATTAATGAATGTAAAACCTACAGGGAACGGTCGACGTGAAAGTTATGCTCACGCACCAATGCCTCGAATGACAAATACTTTTATGCTCAGTGGCACAGATAGTCCTCAGTCATTTATAACTGAATTAAAAACTGGGATATGGGCCACTGGATTCGGTGGTGGACAGGTTGATATTACAAATGGTAAATTTGTTTTTAGCTGTACAGAAGCTTACATGATAGAAAATGGGAAGATCGGAGCCCCAATCAAAGGAGCTACATTAATTGGAGACGGCGCAACTGCTCTTAAACAAATTCGCGGCGTCGGAAACGACATGGCGATGGATCCTGGAATGGGCAACTGTGGCAAACAAGGACAGTGGGTACCAGTCGGGGTTGGCCAGCCAAGTTTACTAATTGGAGGCTTAACAATAGGTGGCAGTGCCTAGTACTAACTGTTCAATTTCTGTTCAATTTGATGAAGAACTTCCATTGCAGCCAATCCCTGAGCAAACGAACTATTTGGCTCTCTTTTCTCCCTAATGGCCGAAAAGAACTCTCGATCTATTAACTCAATACCATTGCTAGACGCAGCAACATTACTTAAATCAATTGGATTTTCTCGTCCATCAACTAAGTCATCATAACGTGCAATGTATGTCGCAGTATCACCAATATACCTAAAAAAGGTACCTAAAGGACCATCATTGTTAAACGACAGTGATAAAGTACACAGTGCACCAGATGGTGATTTTAGTCCGATTGTCATATCCATTGCTATACCTAAGTCTGGATGGATAGGGCCTTGCATACCAAATACTTCAGTGGGCACTTCACCAGTTTGATAAATAAACAAGTCAACCGTATGACAAGCATGGTGCCAGAGCAAATGGTCAGTCCAACTCCTTGGATTCCCCAAGGCATTTATATTTGTTCTTCGAAAAAAATAAGTCTGGACATCCAATTGTTGGATCTTAAATTCTTTTGAAATAATTTTATTATGCACATACTGATGAGAGGGGTTGAAACGGCGCACATGACCCACCATTCCAACAACACCTGTTTCTTTTTGAAGGTCTACCAAACTTCGAGCATCCTCAATATTATCTGACATCGGAATTTCACACATTACATGTTTACCCGCCATCATACACTTTCGAGATTGATCAGCGTGCATTTGCGTTGGGGTGGAAAGAATTACAGCCTCAACATCAGTGTGAGATAAGCTCTCATCTAAATCTGTTGTATAATGTTCAATTCCTCGCTCTTTTGCCAGAGCCTCAATACTTTCAGTAGTACGCCCCACAACCGATACGACCTCAACACCATTTATATTCTTCAAGGCATTAAGATGCTTAACTCCAAATGCTCCAGCAGCACCTGCAACAGCAACTTTCATGATGCTCTCTCTTCAAAACATATCAGCCCTGCGCCGGTATTAGAAACTGGTTTGTGATAATGACGATAAACCTCAACTGGATCCTCCAACGCACCTCTCATGATCAACCACATAATAAGTTCAATACCCTCTGATCCAGCCTCTCGCAGATATTCTGTATGCCCAATTCCTGAAAGGATCTCTGGTTTACTCTGAAGGTTATCAAGAAACATTTGATCAAATTCCGAATTTATCAAACCAGCCCGCTCACCCTGAAGTTGATGGCTCATCCCCCCTGTTCCAAAAATAGCCACCTTTAAATCTTCTGGATAGCTTTCTACAGCTTTTTTGAGCGCCTTACCGAGATTGAAACATCGATTACCAGTTGGTTGAGGATATTTAATTACATTTACACAAAGTGGGATAACTTTGCATGGCCATTCAGTTGGCTTACCATACATTACTGTCAGTGGCACTGTTAACCCATGATCAACGTTCATTTCATTCGCTATAGCAATATCAAATTCATCAAAAATCAAGCTCTCACTTATGTGACTTGAAAAATCAGCATGTCCGTGAACATAGGGGACTTTTCGTGGCCCATATCCTTCATCTGCAGGTGCATATCCATCAGCAACGCCAAGTACAAATGTGTTAATTAATTCAACCGAAAAAGCACTTGCATGATCATTATAAACTAAAATTACAACATCAGGTTTGATTTTTTTTATCCATTTCCGAGCAGGATCATAACCGTCAAATAGAGGCTTAAAATAGTCATTCCTATCTTTACCATTATCAGAAGCCGCTCCTATTGTTGGTACATGGCTTGTCCCTACTCCAGCTACTATTTTAGCCATTTGAATTTTCCTTTATTGATTTGTTACCCTCAACGGAACGCCCACCATCGATCATCATTTGCTTAAAATCATCTACGGTCATATGAGACATCATTCCACCAACATGCTGCATGGTCAAACCATCAAAAATTGCCAACTTAAAAGTATAATAGATATTACCACCAACTTTTAGCATACCTAACCAGTCTCGATTTTCAATCAATTCACGTTGTTTATCTGTCATAGGGAATGTGTCCATGTATTTTATGGAGTCTTCCCTAAAAGCCTCTCTATTTTCTGACTTATCTAAGGATTTACAAAACATATTTAAATAATATCCCTCACGACAGCGTCGCCCATTGAAAATATATGTGCCTGGGATATCTTCATAGTCAGTAGTTATTGCCATTAAATACTCCTAGTTGTCTCTGAAAATTTTAATTCAATTTTCAAAAACTGTTTATACTATTAAATCATTCAAATTTTTCTTAAGCAAGCCCATCAAACAAGAGTAACCGTGTGGATTTTAATTGTATCATTTTTTGTTATTTTTGTAAATTTATTATAAGGTAAAATTTCCTAAAACTAAAGAAATAAAGCTCTACACTTATCTTCATTTTGAAAAACATTTTTTAAAATCTTCACATATCTGCATCATGCTGAGGAAGCTCATAAAAACCTCGTTTTCGTAGACAGGTATTGCTAAGGCTTAAAATGGTGGGCAATAGTTATTCTATAATTATTCGATTCGAAGTCAGAAAAACTAAGGTATACGATCTTGAATATACTATTTATAATGTATGATCAGCTTAGATTTGACTACTTGAGTTGTGCCGGACACCCTTCACTGGAAACTCCAAATTTTGATCGCGTCGCCTCTATGGGGGTTCGCTTTACAAATGCGTACGTTCAATCGCCAATTTGCGGTGCAAGCCGAATGTGTTTTTATACTGGGCGCTACGCTTCAAGCCATGGCGCTCAATGGAACAATTTTCCTCTGCGCGTAGGTGAGTTTACTATGGGGGATCATTTACGCAAAGCTGGAATGGATTGTTGGTTATTGGGTAAAACTCACATGAAAGCGGATGCTGAAGGCATGTCCAGGCTTGGCTTAAGTGCTGATAGTAAAATTGGTGCTAGACAGGCTGAGTGCGGTTTCGATTCTTGGGTTCGGGATGATGGTCTTTGGGGTCAGGGTCCAGATGGGTTTTATGACGAAAAACGATCTCCATATAATGAATATCTTAAATCCAAGGGATATGAGAGTGAAAACCCTTGGGCTGACTTTGCAAATGCCGGAATCGATGGTGATAATATTGCTTCTGGATGGTTTTTTAATAATGCTGACAAGGCAGCAAATATAAAGGAAGAAGATAGTGAAACAGCTTGGTTAACCACTCAAACAATCGATTTTATTAATAAACAAAAGGGTCCATGGTGCGCGCATGTAAGTTTTATAAAACCGCATTGGCCTTATATTGTCCCAGCTCCATATCATAATATGTATGGTGGTAATCATGTTCCACCCGCTAAAAGACATGAAGTGGAACTCGACAATCCTCATCCAATTTTTGAAGGATACCAAAATAATAAAATTGCTCAAGCATTCCAAAAAGAAGAAGTACGGCAAAAAGTAATTCCGGCATATATGGGCTTAATCAAGCAATGTGATGACCAGTTGGGTAGACTTCTCGAACACTTAGAAAAAGAAAATAAATTAGAAAGCACTATGATCGTACTGACCTCCGATCATGGTGATTACCTAGGTGATCACTGGTTAGGTGAAAAAGATCTATTCCATGAACAATCTGTTAAAATTCCCATGATTATTTATGATCCTAGAGAAAAAGCAAATAAAACTCGCAACTCCACATGCGATGAGTTGGTAGAAAGCTTAGACTTAGCTGCAACATTTGTAGAAGCCGCAGGTGGAAAGGTTCCAGATCATATAATTGAAGGACGTTCACTTATACCCTGGCTCAATGGAGATAAACCTAAATGGCGAAAATACGTAATCAGCGAATTTGATTATTCAGCCACTCCGTTGGCAGTAAAATTAGGCTTAAAGCCACGTGATTGTCGTCTATTTATGGTTTTTGATGGAAGATGGAAAATGATGCATGCTGAAGGTGGTATCCGGCCTATGTTATTTGATTTAGAAACTGATCCTGATGAATTTTTTGATTTAGCAAAAACCGAAGAATACAAAGATGAGATAGATCGTTTGTATGGCTTTTTAGCACAATGGGGTAGAAGACTAGCACAACGAGTGACAAAATCTGAAGACGATATTATCAATATGCGTGCTCGATCTTCAGGAAAGGGCATATTACCATTTTTGATAGATGGGAGCGAAGTACCCGAAGAATTGACCACATTTTATAGAGGCAAAATTAAACAAAACTTCACAGAAAAATAATGTCAAATATCTTTTGTATTTTTAAAAACTGAAAGTAACACCATGAAAGACAGAAAAACTGCTCTAATTTTATCTGCTCACGCTGCTGATTTCGTATGGCGCTGTGGTGGCGCTATCGCTCTACATCAAAAGTTGGGATATGAAGTGACGATAGCATGCATGTCATTCGGCGAAAGAGGCGAAAGTGCTAAGCTTTGGAAGCAAGATGGAATGACGCTTGAAAAAGTGAAAGCCAATCGGAGAAAAGAAGCAGAAAATGCTGCCAAAGCTCTAAATGCGCATGATATAAATTTTCTTGATCTTGGCGATTATCCCTTAGAAATAAATAAGGAAGCAAAATATAAAATTGTAGATTTAATCCGAAAGATTCAACCTAATTTTATGATGAGTCATTCAAAATACGATCAATACAATACGGACCACATGTTAATGACAAAAGTTGCAATTGAAACACGCATGATTGCGCAAGCCTGGGGACATAATCCAGGTGAAAAAGTCTTAGGAGCCCCTCAACTCTACCTGTTCGAACCTCATCAAACAGAGCAAATGGGCTGGAAACCAGACGTATTTTTAGACATTACAGATGTTTGGGACAAAAAAAGGGCTGCAATAGAATGTATGGAAGGTCAGCATCATTTATGGAAATATTATACGAACGTTGCAGAAAATAGAGGTAATCATTTTAGACGAAACTCTGGGGGAATGGCAGGAGGCAGACCAGCAGAATATGCTGAAGCTTTTGAAACTGTTTATCCAATTTGTAAGGATGAATTATAATGGGTGGTGTAGTTGTGCAAAATGTTGAACGCGCCAATCAAAACACCATTGATGGCCTAGCCGAATGTGGGGTAGCAACTGTTCATGAAGCACAAGGCAAAAAGGGATTACTCGCAAGTTATATCTTTCCTGTAATTTCTGGGAAACGGATAGCAGGATCAGCTCTAACCATTCTTGCACCACCAGATGACAATTGGATGCTCCATGTTGCGATTGAGCAAATTAAACCTGGTGATATTATGATTGTGGCTACCACTTCACCTTCCGATGCTGGATACTTTGGCGATCTATTAGCAACATCAGCGATGGCTAGAGGTTGCCAAGGCTTAATAATCGATGGTGGTTGTCGGGATATTGCTGATCTTCGAAATATGGATTTTCCAGTTTGGAGCAAAGCACATCACGCCCAAGGAACAGTGAAAGAAGTTGTTGGTTCAGTAAATATTCCCATAATATGCGCCGGCGCTAAAGTAGAAGCTGGGGATATTATTGTCGCTGATGATGATGGCGTCTGTATTGTAAAGCGCTCAGAAGCTGAAAACGTTCTCAAGCTCTCTAAAGAAAGAGAACTATTAGAGATCGAGAAACGTGAAAGAATGGCTAATGGTGAATTGGGGCTCGATATTTATAATATGCGAGAAAAGTTAAAAAAGTATGGTCTAAAATATGTCTAATGATGTTCCAGCGATGTGGATGCGAGGAGGAACATCAAAAGGACTATACTTTTTAAAAAATGATCTTCCTTCTAATAAAGTAGAACGAGATAAGTTTCTTCTATCCATATTTGGTTCCCCTGACAGACTTCAAATAAATGGTATTGGTGGTGGAAACCCACTGACTTCCAAAGTTGCAATCGTATCAAAATCCAAAAAATCTGATGCTGATATTGATTATTTATTTCTTCAAGTATCCGTTGATAATACTTTAGTTTCAGATTCTCAAAATTGTGGAAATATTTTAGCTGGCATAGCTCCTTTCGCTATAGAGCGCGGACTTATAAAACCAAAATATGGCCATGATGAAACATCAGTCAAGATCTACATGGAAAACACCAAACAGATGGCCATTGCTACTGTTCAGACTCCAAAAGGTGAGATTACTTATAAAGGCGAAACTTATATAGACGGTGTTCCAAAGCCTAGCTCTCCCATTTCTCTTGAATTTTTAAATATTGCTGGTTCATTATGTGGTGATTTATTACCAACTGGAAATCAAATCGATAATGTTAATGGTGTCAACGTAACGATGATTGATAATGGAATGCCATGTGTGATTATCAGAGCAATAGACTTAAAAATAACTGGTTATGAGGATATTAAAGATCTTGAGAGCAATTTAGAACTACGCAATTTTTTAGAAAAATTGCGTATCTCATGTGGTAAGTTAATGAAACTTGGAAACGTGGCAGAGAAAACGGTACCAAAAATGACTATTGTAAGTAATGCCAAATCTGAAGGCATTATAAACACTCGAACTTTCATCCCTCATAGGTGCCATTCCTCAATAGGAGTTTTTGGTGCAATCAGCGTTGCTACTGCTTGTTTGCTTAATAAATCTGTTACAAATCTAATTTCATCGATACCAGAGGGAAACACAAAGATTTGCTCAATTGAGCATCCTTCTGGACAAACTCAAGTTGTGATTAAAACTAACCAACAAGGAATAATATCTACTGCTATATTAAGAACGGCCAGGAAATTATTTGATGGTATCGTTTTTGATGACATATATTGAAGGAAAAAAAGCTTATGGACCCAGACTGGTTACCTTTTCACCCAGAACCTACTAAACCATCATTTGAGTTACCGAAAGGTGCGGTAGACGCACATTGCCATGTGTTTGGCCCTGCAAATAAATTTCCCTTTGCACCAGAACGCAAATACACACCATGCGACGCCTCTAAAGAACAGCTTTTTAAACTTAGAGATTTTCTTGGTTTTGAAAGGAATGTCATTGTACAAGCTTCATGTCATGGGACGAATAATGATGCCCTAGAGGATGCCTTGTTATCTTCAAATAACTTGGCAAGAGGTGTTGCTGTCGTTTCACCGGATATAACTAAAACTGATCTAAAGCGTTTAGACACTGCCGGCGTGCGAGCCGTCCGATTTAATTTTGTAAAAAGGTTGGTTGATAATACACCAAGAGAGGTTTTTCATAATATCGCACAAAAAATAGCAACATTAGGATGGCACATTGTTGTATACCTCGAGGCACAAGATTTAGAAGAGTTAATTCCCTTTTTAAAATCATTACCGACAGATATTGTTTTTGACCATATGGCTCGACCTGACGTCTCAAAAGGAACAAATAGTAAAGAATTTACTTTATTTAGAAAACTAATGGAAAACGAAAAATTCTGGTGCAAGACTAGTTGCCCAGAACGTTTATCCAAATTAGGCCCAAAAACTAATTATGCTGACGTAAAACCCTTCATGAAGCTATTGATTGAAAATTATTCAGAACGCGTTTTATGGGGCACAGATTGGCCTCATCCTAATATGAAATCTCATATGCCTGATGATGGAAGTTTGGTTGATGTTTTGAAAGAAATTGCTGTAACACCTGAAATTCAAAAAAAACTATTAGTAGATAATCCTAGTAAGCTGTACTGGTATAATTGAATTATTTATTGCTTTTTTTTGTTGCGTCAATTTATGTTAAGAAAGTCAGTTTTTAATATTAGGTGGTAAGATGATTAATAAGATTATCGACTTCATTCATGATACAAAGTTTTCTGACCTCTCAAAAAATACTCAAGAAATGGCTACCCTATGCATATTAGATTTAATAGGTGTTGGAATTGCTGGCGCTACAACTAAACTTTCAAAAATTATTCGAAATCATGCACTAGAAAACTTTAATTCCGAAAATAATAAAACTCGCCTATTATTTGATGGCAGATACTGCAGTCCAGCAGGCTGTGCTTTGGCAGGAGGCATGACGATCGACTCAATGGATGCTCATGATGGATTCAACAATGCTAAAGGTCATGTGGGGTGTGGGGTGTTTCCTGCAACATTAGCATTTGCTGATGCGACTAAGACTACTGATAGCCATTCTTTTTTGACTGATATTGTCATTGGATATGAATTAGGCAGCAGACTTGCTACTTCTCTTCATGGAACCACATCAGACTATCATACATCTGGCGCTTGGATTTCAATCGCTGTAGCCGCGATAGGCGCAAGGCGGTTAGGTTTAAGTCAAGAAGAAACAAAACACGCGCTAGGTATAGCTGAATATCATGGGCCTAGAAGTCAAATGATGAGATGTATCGACCATCCTACGATGTTAAAAGATGGATCAGGTTTTGGTGCAATGGCTGGTGTTTCAGCTGCATATTTGGCAAAAAGTGGTTTCAGTGGTGCGCCCGCCATAACTATGGATAGCGATGACACAATCAGTTTTTGGAAAGACTTAGGGCAAAAATGGTTAATTAAAGAACAGTATTTCAAACCTTATCCCGTTTGCCGTTGGGCTCAGGCCCCAATTGAGGCTGTTTTGAATCTAAAATTTAAACATAATATTTCATCCAAAGATGTGAAAAATATTGAAATCCACACGTTTCATGAGGCCATTAGGTTAGCTATAAGCGAACCAAAAACTACTGAGGAGGCACAATACTCAACTTCCTACCCTTGTGCTGTTGCCTTAGTGAACGGTGATGTTGGTATTAAAGAAGTTTCAGAAAATTCATTTAGAAATCCCGAAACTCTAAGAATTTCAAAATCCTTGAAAATGATTGAAAATGATTATTGTAACAGTCAATTTCCATCACAGCGATTTGCTAGTGCCAAAATTGAGTTAAATAATGGCACTATTTTTGAAACTGGATTTGTTAACCCACGCTGGACTGCAGAGAAACCACCAAAAGCAAGTGAATTAAAAAATAAATTTTTTAAACTTTCAAACCCCATAATTGGTGAAAATAATTCAAAAACAATTGAGCTGGTAGTAAGTAATTTAAAAACAAACGCCAATTTAAATAGTCTAACATCACTGTTATACGAGCCGATTAATAATTAACCTATTTTAGTTATTTACTGTGGAGAAAATGCATGACGTCACCGTCTTGAACAATATATGATTTCCCCTCAGCGCGTAATTTTCCAGCATCTCGAGCTGCATTTTCACCACCTAATTCAATAAAATCATTATAGGAAATAGTTTCAGCTCTGATGAATCCTTTTTCAAAATCACCATGTATTACACCCGCCGCCTGTGGAGCAGATACGCCTTTAGGGATTGTCCAGGCACGCGTTTCCATAGGACCACACGTAAAGTAAGTTTGAAGTTCAAGTAATTCATAACCTGCTTCAATTAATCTATTTAAACCAGGTTGCTCTAGTCCCATTTCATTTAAAAACATATCAGCTTCACTATGATCTAATTGGCTTATTTCTTCCTCAATCGCAGCGGAAATAACAACTGCTGCCGCACCTTGAGAGACGGCCATCTTTAAAACAGCCTCAGAATAAGCATTACCAGCTGCTGCGTTTTCTTCCTCTACGTTGCAGACATATAAAACTGGTTTAGCAGTTAGAAGTTGCAGCATATTCCAAGTTCGTAGTTCATCATCCGCTACGTCAACAGTTCTTGCTGGTTTACCAGCCTCCAATGCTTCTAATGCACGTTTGAGCAAAATATCTTGTTCTACCGAATCTTTATCTCCACCACGCAACTTGCGACTTAGGTTCTGTAGTCTCTTTTCAATGCTTTCCATATCCGCAAGCATCAATTCAGTCTCAATTGTTGCAGCATCTTCAACAGGGTCTACTCTTCCCTCAACATGCGTTACATCACTATCATCAAAACAACGCAGCACATGTGCAATGGCATCAGTTTCCCGGATATTTGCTAAAAATTGATTACCCAAACCTTCACCTTTTGACGCACCTTTTACTAGACCAGCTATGTCAACAAAGATCATTCTAGCTGGAAGAATTTTCGCAGATTTTGCAATATTTGCTAGTGGTTCAAGCCTCAGATCAGGAACTGACACCTCCCCAATATTTGGTTCAATAGTGCAAAAAGGAAAATTTGCTGCTTGAGCAGCAGCAGTTCTTGTTAAAGCATTAAACAAAGTAGACTTACCAACGTTTGGCAAACCTACTATTCCAGTTTTGAAACCCATTTCTATACTTCCAATATTATTTTCTTAAAGGGCATGTAGTTCACCTCAATAGCAACGGTCAAGAGCAACTTAAATCAACTAGACTTATAAATATGTGGTAAAAGTTGAATTTTGATAATAAAATCTAAAATACACCATAGATCATAGATCTATAAAGGGAAAATAGAATGACAAGAATTGATAAAAAATTTAAGGCGTTAAAAGCTCAAAAGAAAAAAGCATTCATTTCCTATATAATGGCCGGTGATACTAGTTATGATCTATCATTAGAGATTTTAAATGGATTACCCAAGGCGGGAGTGGACATCATCGAACTCGGCTTGCCATTTACAGATCCAATGGCAGATGGACCAACAATACAATTGGCAGGCCAACGAGCCCTAAAAAAAGGCATGACAGTTGTTAAAACCTTAGAGATGGTAAGTGCTTTCCGCAAAAATGATAATCAAACTCCAATCGTATTAATGGGTTATTATAATCCAATTTTTAGTTATGGGGTCGAAAAATTTCTCATAGATGCAGGTACTGCTGGCATTGATGGATTGATAGTAGTTGATTTACCTCCTGAAGAAGACGAAGAATTATGTCTTCCAGCTGCTAAACATAATATTAATTTTATCCGGCTTGCCACTCCGACCACAGATGCAAAAAGACTACCCAAAGTTTTGTCAAATACCTCAGGATTTGTTTATTATGTGTCTATCACTGGAATTACTGGCGCTGCCTCAGCGCAATCAACAAATGTTGGACCAGAAATTTCAAGGATAAAAAAATCCACACAACTACCAATAGTTGTGGGCTTTGGTATTACAACACCCGAGGCTGCATTTGAAATCGCAAAAGTTGCTGATGGTGTGGTCGTGGGTTCAGCTATTGTTGAAATGATTGGCAAAGGAAAGTCGGTTGCTCAAATATTGAAATTTGTAAAAACATTGACAGATGGTGCTCATAGAGCTTAATTTTCACATAAATATAAAAATCCATAAAATAACTTTGGTGACCTTTGATATCTAAAAGTATGTAAGAATTTTAGGTGAATAATTTTTAAAGAAGAAGCAAATAATGCAAAAAATAACAACTATAGAAGATCTGCGTATTAAATATCAAAAAAACGTACCAAAAATGTTTTATGATTATACCGAAAGTGGTTCCTGGACACAAAAAACACTACAAGAAAACTCTTCAGATTTTAGTTTATTAAAACTGCGCCAAAAAGTTGCTGTAGACATGTCCAATAGAACAACAAAAACTAAAATGATTGGGCAAGATGTAACTATGCCAGTAGCATTGGCGCCAGTCGGGCTGACAGGAATGCAATCAGCAGATGGTGAGATCAAAGCAGCAAGAGCTGCTGAAAGTTTTGGCCTACCCTATACATTGTCCACTATGTCGATTTGCTCAATAGAAGATGTTGCCGAAAATACAAATTCACCATTTTGGTTTCAATTGTATGTAATGAAAGATCAAGCATTTCTTGAAGCACTAATTGAAAGAGCTAAGAAAGCTAAATGTTCTGCCTTAGTTTTAACCTTAGATTTACAATTATTGGGGCAAAGGCATTTAGATATTAAAAATGGTCTTTCTGTGCCTTTAAGACCTACCCTAAGAAACCTTTTTGATCTTGCTACTAAGTTGAAATGGAGCACCCAAATGCTAAGAACCAAACGCAAATCGTTTGGAAACATTGTTGGACACGTTAAGGGTGTAAATAATGTAAGTTCACTTATGGAATGGACTGCAAATCAATTTGATTTAACTCTCGATTGGAATGCAGTAGCAAAAATAAAAAAAATGTGGGGTGGAAAATTAATTTTAAAAGGTATTCTTGATGTTGAAGATGCCAAAAAAGCAGTCCAGTGCGGAGTAGATGCAATAATCGTTTCCAATCATGGTGGAAGGCAACTTGATGGTGCTAGCAGCTCAATACGTATTCTTCCAGATATTTTAGAAGCCGTAAATGCTGACGTCGAAATACATATGGATGGAGGCATTAGATCAGGGCAAGATGTATTAAAAGCTATAGCGATGGGCGCAAAAGGTACATACATAGGAAGATCTTATATTTATGGGTTGGGTGCTGCTGGTGAGGCCGGCGTTAAAAAGGCTTTGGAAATAATTCATAAAGAACTAGATATGACCATGGCGTTATGTGGGCACAATAATATAAATGATTTATCAACTAATAATTTGTTAATTCCAAAAGACTTTCAGCTATCAAAAAGTGTAATTTAGTACAAAATCATCCAAAACAGTTATTTCCATACTATTTTTCACGCAGACGAATAACTACATCTACTTTTGTTATTTCGGAACCGTTGGGCGCATCAGGCAACTGTGATATTTTTAGGTTATCTTTAGGCGCATCGGTTAATAGCCCCTTTTGTTCCCAATAAAAATGTGGGTGATCATCCATTCTAGTATCAAAATATGACTTATGGCCATCAACAGTTACCTCATTTAGCAAACCTGCATCACAAAAAGCTCTTAAAGTATTATAAACAGTTGCTAAAGAGACCGCTCCCCCTGAATTGTTTGCCAATTCAAAAAGGCTCTCTGCTGTTACATGACGATTTTTACCATCTCCCACCAACAAATTAGCCAAAGCCAACCTTTGCCTTGTTGGCCTGAGTTTTGATTTCTTTAACCATTTTCTACTATTTTCAAAACTATCAGTTTGCATTTTTCGACTCAGTTTTGTTTCCACTACTAATAATATGGAGCCAAAAGATAAAAAATTCAAACATTTTTCGAGATATCTCACCCTTGCTTCACACCAAGTCACAGTGTTAGGAGAAAGAAAATTTAAATAAGTTACTCAGGAGAGCTTCAATAATGGCACTATTTCCATCCAAATTTGATAAGGAAAGTCTTTTAAAATGTGCCAGAGGAGAGCTTTTTGGGCCAGGTAATCCTCAATTACCAGAACCACCAATGTTAATGATGGATAGAGTAACCGAAATTTCAGATAACTTAGGTGAATCAGGTAAAGGCCATGTTGTTGCTGAATTAGATATTACACCAGATCTGTGGTTTTTTAAATGTCACTTTCCTGGTGATCCAGTAATGCCTGGTTGTTTAGGATTAGATGCCTTGTGGCAATTAACAGGATTTAACCTTGGTTGGAGAGGAATGGAAGGTCGAGGAAGAGCTTTGGGCGTTGGAGAAGTTAAATTCACTGGAATGGTAACTCCAAGCACCTCAATAGTAACTTATGTCGTAAATTTTACGCGCGTAATTGATCGTAAATTAAAATTGGCAATGGCTAATGGTGAAATGCTAGCAGATGGCCAAACTATTTATACTACGACTGACATGAAGGTCGGTCTTTTTAAGGAATAAGAGGAATTTTTATGCGTAGAGTCGTTGTAACAGGTATTGGTATAATTTCGTCAATAGGAAATAATCAAAGCGAAGTTTTGGATTCATTAAAATCTGGAAAGTCTGGGATAGTGTCCGCGCCAGAATATATAGAAAAAGGCTTTAGAAGCCAAGTGCATGGGGTGCCCAATATTGTTCTAGAAGATCATATTGATAAGCGCCAAATGCGATTTATGGGTCCTGGAGCTGCCTTTAATTATTTGTCGATGGAACAAGCTATTCAAGACAGTGGCTTAGAAGAAAACGACGTTTCCAATGAACGAACTGGTTTAATCGTTGGATCTGGCGGACCCTCCACATCGAACCTACTGAAGGCCCATCTAACAGTAATCGAGAAAGGTGCGCCAAAAAGAATGGGACCTTTTATGGTAACTCGCTGCATGTCTTCAACAAACTCAGCCTGCCTTGCGACCCCATTCAAAATCAAAGGAGTAAATTATTCAATAACTTCTGCCTGTTCCACCTCGGCACACTGTATTGGCAATGGTGTTGAGCAAATTCAAATGAACAAACAGGATATTGTTTTTGCTGGAGGTGGGGAGGAATTAGATTGGTCATTGTCTTGCTTATTTGATGCAATGGGAGCTATGAGTTCAAAATATAATGACACACCCGAGAAAGCTTCTAGAGCTTTTGATGCCAATCGCGATGGATTTGTTATTGCAGGTGGTGGTGGAGTGGTAGTCCTCGAAGAATTAGATCATGCTCTAGCCCGTGGAGCAAAAATTTATGCTGAAGTGACAGGCTATGGAGCAACTTCAGACGGACATGATATGGTGGCACCATCTGGAGAAGGTGGTGAGCGCTCAATGAGATTAGCAATGGGCACAATTGGTGAAAGACCCGTCAATTATATAAACGCGCATGGCACATCTACTCCTGCCGGTGACGTGACAGAAATAGAAGCAATAAGGAGAATTTTTGGAGAAGGTTCCACTCCTCCGGTGAGTTCTACGAAATCCTTAACAGGTCACAGTTTGGGCGCTACTGGCGTGCAAGAAGCAATATATTCAATCTTAATGATGAAAAATAATTTCATCGCAGCTTCCGCAAATGTTGAAACAATTGATCCCAAAATAAATAAAAATGAAATAGCGACAACACGACTTGATCAGGTTAATCTAGATACAATACTTTCAAATAGTTTTGGCTTTGGAGGTACAAACGCAACAATCGCAATGAGCAAATATAATGGATAAACTTTTAAGTGGAAAGCGCGGATTAATTATGGGCGTAGCTAATGAGAGATCAATAGCTTGGGGCATAGCGCGCGAAATGAGCAAAAATGGAGCTGAGCTTGCTTTTACCTACCAGGGAGAAAGCTTTGGCAAAAGGTTAAAGCCTTTAGCCGAAAGTATTGGCTCAGAATTAATGATAGATGTAGATGTCCAAAATGATAACTCCTTAAATACTGCATTTTCCAAAATTCAAGACAAATGGGGGAAATTAGATTTTCTCGTACATGCTATTGCTTTTTCTGATAAATCTGAATTAACAGGAAGGTTCTCTGATACTTCCAGAAAAAATTTCCAAAATTCATTAGATATTAGTTGCTATTCCCTAATTGAAGTAGCGCGTCGTGCAATGCCCCTTATGCCAGATGGTGGAACAATACTTACTCTAACTTATGGCGGATCAACAAGGGTAACACCTTTTTACAACGTCATGGGAGTTGCAAAAGCTGCTTTAGAAAGTTCTGTCAGGTATTTAGCTAATGACTTAGGGCCTCAAAAAATTCGAGTTAATGCAATAAGTCCTGGCCCCATGAGAACACTTGCGGGCGCAGCTATTGGTGGAGCACGAAAAACATTTAGAACAACTGAAAAAAATGCTCCTCTAAGATCAAATGCAACTTTAGAATCTGTGGGTGGCACAGCTGTTTATTTATCTTCCGATTATGGTGCTGACACAACTGGAGAAATTATCCGGGTAGATGGTGGCTATCATATATTGGGTATGGCTCAGCCCGAAAATCTATAACTGTTTAAAAACTTCTGCATTTATAGAAGAAGCAACACCGCTTTCACTAAAAAAATGTCACCATCTCTGACTTTTGAAACTTACACTCAAAAAAATAGTGATATGCTGCAGTTTTTTCACCTTAAAAAGGATGGGTTTACATTCTGATTATGTTTTTCTGCAGCGCCACAATCACACAGAAGATTGCAAACCCAGGGAATTTATCAAAAGGCACATCAATTTGCTTCCAAAACTGCGTTGAGAAACTGTTGAGTGCGCTTACGTTCAGGGTTTTCAAACAATTTAGAGGGCGCTCCTTGTTCTTCTATGGAGCCATTATAAAAAAAGCAAACCCTGTCAGAAATGTCTTTAGCAAAACCCATTTGGTGGGTCACCATCAACATTGTCAAATTATGTGCACCTACGAGTTGCCTAATAACACCCGTTACCTCACTGATAACTTCAGGATCTAGTGCAGATGTCACTTCGTCAAACAGCATAACTTTCGGGCGCATAGCAAGTGCCCGCGCTATGGCCACACGTTGTTGCTGGCCTCCAGACAAGCGAGATGGAAGTTGATCTTTTTTTTCTATCATCCCAACCATATCAAGCAACTCAAGCGAACGTTCTGACGCCTCTTTTTTTGATATTCCCAAAACCTGTACAGGTCCTTCCATGCAGTTTTGCAATGCTGTTAAATGTGGAAACAAGTTAAAATGCTGAAAGCACATGCCAATTTTGCTGCGAATACGGCGAGTATGTTTGACATCAGCTGGCACCAGAATACCGTTTTTTTCCATATGGGTTAAGGGTTCACCATCCACATAAATTACCCCACCATTTATAGTCTCTAATGTCATTAGCATGCGCAAAACAGTTGTTTTTCCAGATCCAGACGGCCCTATGATAGTCACCATTTCGCCCGCATCAATATCAAGATACAATTGGTCAAGAACAACCAGAGGTCCATAACTTTTACGTACGTTTTTAAAGCTAACCATTGGAATATTGCTACCTTCAAGACGAAGTGGATATTGGCTCATATCTTCGGTCATATCTTACATTCCCATCTTTCTGCGTACCCATTTTTCAAAACGGGAGATCATAAATGCGGTTGGCAAAGAAATCACAAGAAAGATAATCCCAACCATTGTATAAGGTTCTAAGTATCGATAACTTTGTGATCCTACTGCATTCGCGGTATGCATTAATTCAGCAACACCGATCACAGATAGCATCGGTGTATCCTTGAATATCCCCACCAAATAGTTACCCATTCCGGCGATAGCTGGCGGTAATGCTTGGGGAATAATGATGCGGTAGTAAGTTTTAGCCATGGACATATTAATAGCAGTTGCCGCCTCCCATTGACCTTTAGGAACACTTTCAATTCCACCGCGATAAACTTCAGAAAGATATGCACCATAATGTAACCCTATGGCGACCATGCCAGAAGTCCAGGGAGAAAGTTGCACACCAAATTGTGGTCCTACATAAAAAACGAAGAAAACTTGCAACAATAGTGGCGTGGAACGGATCAGCTCAACAAATTCGCGCGCAACAAAGGCAAGTATTCGTGAAGGTGTCCTTTGCGCCAGTACGAATACAAGCCCAAGGACGATAGCGATTGCATATCCACCACCAGCTGCGACTAGTGTTTTACCTGTCGCATCAATAAAACGTGGTACAAGTTCCCAAGTCCAATCCCAACGCCATTCCATCCCTTAAGCCCTTCCAATTTTACGGGCCATCAAACGTTCAAAATATCGCATGAACGGTGTGACCATGAATCGGGCAAACACGTAATAAATAATAATAGCCGTGCCAAATGTCTGAACAGACATAAAAGTTGAGATATTAATTTGACGTGCTTGAAACATAAGATCAGTGACCGCAATCAATGAAACAAGAGCCGTTCCTTTGAGAATTTCAATGACAAGGTTTCCCCAAGGTGGCAACATAATTACAAAAGCCTGTGGGAGAATAATACGCCTCATTCGTTGTAAAGGTGTCATGTTGATGGCTTTTGCCGCTTCCCATTGCCCCTTAGGCACCGCCATAATTGCCCCACGGACCAATTCAGCGCCATAAGCCCCCATATTCAAACCCACAGTCAGAAACCCAGCGATAAATTTATCGAGAGTGATTCCAAAAAGTGGTAACACAAAGAAAACCCAAAATAGCTGTACCACAAGGGATGTGCCACGAAATATCTCAATGTAAATCGTAGCACTGCCTTTTACAGCAGGGTTATTAGATAATCGCATTAAACCAAGTGCAAGGGCTGTGGTTACGGCTACAGCAGTCGCAAAAAGAAACTGCACAAGGGTGATCAACGATCCATCAATGATCCGACTACTATAAGCTTGTAGAAATTCAATATACGTCACTGCTCACTTCTTCTTGCTTGGCCAGAGAACTGGTCGGCTTGAAAATTGGCGCAATCCGCAAATCGCGCCAAATTATCGTTATTTTATAAAATGCAAGATATTAGCGGTTATCACAAGCCCATTGCATCGTAGCATCTGGTTGAGGCACGTTTGAAGGCAAATAATCCCATTGAACAATAGCGTCCAGCATTTTATCTGAGCCCATATAACCAGGCATTGCAGCGTTGAAACCCGCACGGAACGTATCATCCTCTGGGTGGAACCCAATGCCAACCCAATTGAAGGTCCATACCGGTAATGCATTAGTATCCGTTGCTTCAATTCCATCATTTTTCTTGGCTATAAGTTCCGCTTCAACCGCGGTCATGGCACCGGCAGCAGCGCGTCCAGATTTTACAGCCGCGAGAACTTCAGTAGTACCAGGCAATTGCATAATATTTTCTTCGGCAATACCAACTCTAAGAGCTTCTGCAACATTCACATAACCAGCTACAGCTGCAAGAACAGCTCCCGCGTTTTTGATACCTTCGTAAGTTTCCAAACCTAGAGGGTTCCCTTCAGGTACGATAAACGCGTTACCAAACTGACCAATTGGCTCAGAGAAGTCGATATTTTCACAACGTGAACCCAAAATATACATCCCACCAGTGATGATGTCGACACGACCCGCCATCAAGCTGGGGATCAAACCTGCCCAATCTGTGACTACTGGCTCAATATTCGTGTGACCCATTTTTTCCATAAGATCGATAGTGATCTTGTTGACAAAACCCAGAGGCTCGCCATCGTCTCCTGGCCCTGCCCATGGCATCGCTGCCGCAAAACCAAGACGAATAGGTTTACCTGCAGCAATCCTGTCTTCAAGTGGCCCAGCCGTTACAGTGCTGGCTGTAGCGGCAATTACCGCCGATATGATAGTTCCAAAAATCTTAAGTCTCATTTTATGATACTCCTATTGTTGTACATTTTCATTTAGTTTGATCGTTTTATTAACCGACCATGTAATTTGCCCAATGCGCTTTGTGCGACTTGTTAGAGCTGTTTGTTTGGCGCCTGATCCGCCTGTCCCGCATTATTAACTCAGTAAGGTACCTCAATATTTTTCATGAATAAAACAAGTTTCTTTTAGTTATTCATACATAAAAAAATATTTCATTTTAAAGCCATCAAAACAATTTTCACTTAGCCTGCTATTTGGATAATTTATGTTAACGTTGAAAATGTTCAATTCGCAACTCTTTTTTACTTAAATAGATAAAAACTTATATTAATTCTTATTAAACAGTAATTTTACCCAAGGTAATATACGAATATCGTATTATAAAAAATTAACTTTTAATAAAGATTTAAGAATTGATTTGGGAGTAATAGTAGGGGTTTTTTTGGCAGTTTTTTGTTTTTTATCAAACATTTGGCAACTATATACGTAGACGGATCATTCATTGCATCAACTGCTATAAACTCATCATTTTCAAAATCTAAATCAGATAGTATTACCATTAACACGATATTTAAGAATATCATGATACCTGGACGAAAGGTCAGAATCTACACATTGGATTCGTATTGGTCTGATCATAATAAAAGATTAACCTAATAGCGTTTGCGATTCGCCATAATCATATGTGTCACCTTTTCAGCCATAACAATTGCATCATCAACATTTTCCAAGCTAAGCCGCCAACCATTTTCAACACAAAACCATATTTGATTTTTTTTGCCTCCAGCACTTTTCCATTGGAACCTCTGAATAAATTTAATAACCAAGCGTTGGTTGTATTGGATTCAACAAAGGTTTGTCGTCTAAAAACAACCGCATGTTGCGAAAAAATAAACCAAGTGTCATTGGAACATAAGCATCGCCATCATCCGCAGAAACATGTGGTGTGATGATCAAATTTTTCACTCCCCACAAATGTGAATTCTCATCAATGGGTTCAGGATCAAATACATCAAGAATAGCGGCAGCTAGGCTGCCCTCTTCCAGCTTATCGCAAAGCGCATCATAATCCATCACCGCTTCACGACCAATATTGATTATCCCCGCACTTGGTTTCATTAAATCTAATCGACGGCGATCCATTAGGCCGCGCGTATCAGGCGTATCAGGCGTAGCGATTAACATATAATCTGCATTTGGCAGAACACTGTCCAATTCGGCTGTTGTCACCACTTCATCACAGCCATCTACCAGCCGTCCACTGCGGTTAACGCCGACCACATGCACACCAAGTTGTTGGACTTTTTTAGCAGCTGCCCCACCCAAACTTCCTGTGCCAAGAACAACCAAGGTTTTGCCAGCAATAGGGGACGTATAAAGGGATTCAAAAACTGACTTCTGTTGATTGGTCACTATTGCAGGTATTTTTGAATGCAACATTAGCACAGCCATCAGGCCAAACTCTCCAGCTTTGGCTGCATGTACACCTTTATTATTGGTCAATGTGACATGTTCAGGAAGCCAATCCATAGGCAACATATGTTCAACCCCAGCACCAATACAATGGATCCATTTCAGATTTGGGGCTACTTGAGATAGATTTTCCATGGGCAAATCCCAGGTCAATAAAACATCAGCATCAGCTATTGAACTGGTGAAGTTATCAATATCCCAGTCAACAAAATAATCCAACTTTCCCTGGAGATCTGGGAAATCCTCCAGAACAGTATTGATTCGTTCATGAGTAATTGTGAATACTTCTTCACCTTCAGGAGTATTCGGAAAAGACCCTGGCGCCCAACGGTTATTTTTTACATGTATTTTCAAGTTCTCATTCCTATTGTTGGCTCAGGCTATACCGTTAGTTTCAATCTCTTTGAGCTTCTCAATAATTGCATTATCTCGTCCATCATCGCACCAGTTTTCAACTTCGAATTGAAAATCTATAACTTTTTCACCAATTTTCTTTAGATAATTACGATCACTCTGCCCCTCAATTGGAGGTAGATTAAGAACTGTATCCTGACCATAAGTCCGCACGGACTTACCATCATGACGCAAAGGTTGTGGCGGTTGAATACCCCCTGCAAGGTCACGGATTTGTTTACGGACACGACGGCGGTAAAGCGATATTCCTCGATCCGTTGGCATCAGATTCTCACTTTTGTGGGTGGAAATTGGCCCCATTCCTTCAACCGCTTCAGAATCCGCTGGATAGCGTTGCTTATCTTCTATCGAGCGGTCAAAAACCTCACCTTGCTCAATCAATTCACAACCCTCTTGAGTATTGTACTTGAGTGGGTCACCTCTTTCACCAAAATTTGCCCAGGCATAAACAATAGATGTTTCATCATCCACAGGCACCACCCAACGGGTAAAGCAAGACCGACCAAAATAAAGTGATTTAGTTCCATCCGCTGCAAAAGCAGAACCAGCCTGGGTAAAGTTCGGCAAGATGAGTTCATTAATACGTACCCATGCGTTATCATCTACGCGCCGCGTTGAAGATCCAAGAAAGTGATTTTCATTACGTTCATAGAACTTAAGTTCACCAATTTCAGACATACCTTCAGAAAACTGTGGGTGGCTATTCTGACTGTGTAGGAATGTTGTATGCACTGGATCCATAATGGCATCCAAAATCTGAATCCAATTACAGGCATAGGGTGCCTTATAAACTCGGTGAACCATATCCTTGATTTCAAAAGCATCGTAAATTGGAAATTCAGGCATCAATTCAGGTGGGCCCAAATAGGCAAAGATCAGGCCATTGTATTCTGTCACAGGATAGGCACCTAGCCGCGTACGCTCGCGGACCATTTCTGCAGCCTTTGCAGTAGAGTCTTCGCCTGGCGTTTCCAATATTTCGCCATCTGGTGCAAACAGCCAACCATGATAGCAACAGCGGATGCCACGATCTTCACATTTACCATATTCAAGAGACGCACGACGGTGTGGGCAGTACTTATGCACCAATCCAATTTTGTCACCCCCACCATACCTAAACACAACCAACTCTTCATCGAGAATTTTAATAGCTTTTGGTAATTCACCTAATTCCTCAGTAACATAGATCGGATGCCAGAAACGGCGCATATATTCTCCACCTGGCGTGCCTGGCCCAATTCGTGCTATTTCTTCATCAGCTTTTGCAGGTTCAGACTGCGCATACCCCTTGAAATTTCCCAAAAATACTTTTGGTTCAGAGTTTAAAATCTCAGCTACCATTCTCGCATCCTCCATTAAGGGTGGACAATTTATTATTTCGAAAATTG
>Ga0308012_10000222_pt1 | contig 36245 bp, 51 predicted proteins | sample Neamet179_FD_203133 | JGI IMG/M metagenome (GOLD analysis project Ga0308012, IMG submission 203133) | Marine microbial communities from water near the shore, Antarctic Ocean - #179 | ecosystem: Environmental > Aquatic > Marine > Unclassified | place: Southern Ocean | collected 2014-07-25 | reverse complement strand
AAATATAATTAACAGAGCAAGATGAACGCTGCAAAGAATTTGGATATTAAACTATGGAAGAAAAAAGAACATACAAAACAATTAAATGGATATTAAAAGATAATATCAAAAAGAATGTCAAGTCTTTATGGACTTGGAAAGATGATAACTTTACAATGATATATGAAAATTATGATGGAGATGATAGAATATATACTTCAAGCCAATTATTAAAAATCTTAACAAGATGATGATATTTAAAATGATAATATTTTTAGTTGCTTTTATAATTCTTATAATTATATTTATGAGCTTTATAGAAGGCAGAATAAGAAGCAGAAATAATGAAAAGATTCTTTGGAGGATGGAGCAGATGGACAAAAGAGATAGAGTTGTTACACGAACAGGAGGACTAGAAAATGATAGACTAAATGAAAGACAATAGAATACCTCATTACTACATAGGTAATAATGGATATGAAGCAAGGAAGGTTGTATCAGGATTTGATTTATCATACAACATTGGAACTGCTGTTACCTATTTACTAAGAGCAGAAAAGAAACACTCAAAGCCTAACGAGTGCATTACCAAAGCAATAGCTCATTTAGAATTTGAGTTAGAGAAAATTAAAGAGGTTGTCTAGCCCTATCTATAGGGTTATCATAGAGTATGGTTACAGAAAGAAAGGTTCTGTGAGGCACTATAAGTATAAAATAATTGATACATTTGCTTTAACGAGTGATGTTGATATGATAAGAAAAGACAAGGAAGTTAATGCTAAGATTTTAAGACAACTTAAATCAGGCAATAAAGAAATGGACATTATGTTCAAGAGTATCTATGTTGAAGGTCAATATGGAAATACTAATTATTAAATAAACAATATGGAAATTATACTATTCGTAGTTGTTCTGTTCTATTGCATCTACCTCAACCTAAGACTAAGAGAAGCTCAGGAAGAAATCATTGAACTAGGATTAGATGTTGGAGAGTTAGAAGTTAAGGTATACAATAAGATGATGTATATTAGAAAAGAAATTAAGGAAACATTTAACAAAAGAAAAGTTGAGAAACCAAGAAGAAGAAGTACAAAAAAGCGTAGTCAAGTACCTAAAGCTTAAGTACCCTAAGGTAATGTACTGTGCTTCCTTAGGAGGTATCAGAACATCATTTAAACAAGCTGTAAAGGCTAAGGCTACAGGATATGTAAAAGGATTCCCTGACCTGCAAATCTGTTTCCCTATGGAGAGAGGAGTAGAGGGGGAGGGGGGTATGCATAGGGGGGGGGTGTATCATGGATTGTTCCTTGAAATAAAAAAGGATAAGAAATCCTACCCAACTAAAGAACAGAAAGAATGGGTAGCATACCTAAACGAGCAAGGGTATTGTGCTAGAGTTACCAAAGGGTTAGATGAATCATTAGAGGTTATAGACGCCTACTTCAATAAAACAATATGAGTGTAAATTTATACGACAGGAAGGATAGGAGAGGTGGTGGATATGCTAAAAGGAAGTTTACATTAGAGGAAGCAGAGCTTATCAGATTAGAGTATGCTAAAGGACTTTACACTCAGCATCAGTTGGCTGTTCAGTATAAGGTAAGTCAATCAATTATCAATAAGATACTAAGATTAAAGACCTATCTAAAGTAATACCTACAGTCTGATTGAGATTCTTATTCAGCTCACTACCATTACATAACAATGCACCTGTAATGTATTCTCTATTAATAGACTAGTGTATATACCTGACACTCACATTGTAATGGTATTCCTTGTCTTTTAAATTGATGAAGAAACAAGAACTTTTTATTTTATTTTATTTTTAAAAACTTTTTTATTTTTTTTATTTTTCTAAATTTTTTTTTCATAAATATTTTTTTTTAATCTGTTGAAACTGCCAAACCTGTTGAAACTGCCAAGTCCGTTGAAACTGCTCGGCCTGTATCTATAGGATTGTGGTGCCAAAAAAATGGAATTTTTTCAAATTTCCTGTGCGTGCATAGTACTTTTATAATTTAACATAATATTTATTATAGGACAAAATAATTTCTATATCAAAATTTTTGAATAAAAGCATAAAAAAATAAACTTTTTTTAATCTTTTTTTTATTATGTTAAATTCCTACATTTAAGCCATTTTAAGCCTATTTAAGCAACTTTATACCAATTAAAGTATAAGTACATTCAAAATTATTTCTATTGCATTAGGCTTAATTCACTAGGTTAAGCACCTAAAAAGTTATTAACAATTTGCAAATTAATTATATATTTGTTGTAATTCTTTTGGTGGTTCGGTTTATTCGTTTACCTTTGCAGTATGAAAACAACAAAACAAAACTATCAAGAAATTAGAGTTAAAGTAAATAACACTAATTTTTACACTAGATACAACAGAGTAAGCGAAAAAATAGAATATTGGAGAAGTGAATATACTGCAAGCGATTACTACTTATTGTTTGAATATAAAAATGAAAAAGGCTTCAACAAGGCAATAAATAAACTAACTAATAAATAAATATACTATGCTCAATATGAACTGGAACGAAAACAAAGCCCTTAAAAACAATATCAAAAGAGAACTAAAAAAAGCTAGTTTCTTTTTAATGCAAGAGGAAATTTATCAAATGTATGACGATAGCAAAAGAACTTTTATGACTTTAGACTTTTACCTTAATAGTCAATTTGAAAACGAATTGAAGAAAATCTTAATAGATTGCAGATATTTAAACGAATTACAAAACAAATTTTAATACTAATAACTAAAACCCAATAAAAAAATGTATCAAGTAATTAACAGAACTACAAGAGCGAAACAAGTCTTTAACTATAAAGAACTTCAAAACTTTTTTAAAGTCAATAATATGAGAGATTATGCAGTTTCTTGCACCTATCACAACGAAAAGAAAAAGACAATTTTTGCCAATAATAAAAGTTTTGAAGATATAATAATACAAGGCATTACTTTTGCGATAGGTTCGGCAGTTGCTTTATTGATTGCAGCAGCCTTTGTAACAATAATTTTAAATTTAATATACTAACTATGAAAACAAAATACATATTAAAAGATAATTTAAATACTTACATTTCAATGCATAATACAGAAGATGAAGTATATGACAAATTACAAGAATTTAGCGAGAAATTTAAAGATAGATTCTCAACTTTTGGTGCTGCTTTAGACTTTTTAGGAAACACAAAACCAACTTATGAAGATAATGCAGTCTTTACAATACCTGAAGAATTAAAAAAAGAATATAGTAACAAAGAATACATTACTTTTTACTTTTTCAAATTTGACTTAAAAACAAATAAAAGAATTTCACTTTATTAATCTATTAAATACTAATTATGAAAACCAAAAACACCACATTAAAAGCGATTGAGTACCTAAGTATTTACGCTGATAAATCAAAAGACTTCAATTCATTTAAGTACATACAAAGAAGCAAATCCAACCCTTTGCAAGTGTCTTACATCAAACAGGAGAAAATAGATTCTTTACTTGAATACACAGGTTTAAAAATTAAAGGAACGGAAGAACAACGAAAAAAATATTTTGTCAACACCTCAATTAAAAAATTACTTTCTTCAATGTTTGTGGGCGAAAACTCTAACTGTAGCATTGAACAAATCGGTACCGACATTGACCGACAATTTAGAAAAGACTTCACAGCAAATGCAGATTTATTTTTAACTGATGATGTTGCTGGATTCTACTCCAGAGAGAACAAAGAATTTATTTACAATAATAATGGTTCTTGTATGGAGGGTAAGCCCTCAAACTATTTTGAGATATACAAAAATTTTAAGAATGTAACAACTCAAATAGTAGGATTGAAAGTTGGGCAATCGGTTGTGGCTAGGGCTATGTTATGGACGAAGACAACTGAAAAATTTGTAGTTTGTGAAGACACTCCTAATTGCAGCGAGAGAGTAGAGCAAACGCAATATTTTCTTGATAGAATTTATATTGGCAACGCCTTTAAAAACTCAAACGAGGAAGAAATACAATTAAAATTGCACTCATTAGTAAAACGAATGTTAAGGATTAAAACCCTTGATTGTTATAGTTCATACCATATTAATCAACATATTGAAACTAAGACAAGCAAAGCCAAACGAGTAGGAGATAACGCCCCAAGTTTTTCAATCCAAATAGACACCGACACATTCCGACAACTAGACAATTATCCTTATGGCGATACTTTCAAATATGGTAAAGAACTTACAACTAATATTAAATTTTCAGATGAAGAAGATTCTGCAGACTATATTCTAGATACTACAGACGGATATTACACAGAAGGAAACGGAAATTTTTGCGAATGTTGTGAAGAACACCAGCCCGAAGACTATGGAAGTTATAGCGAAGTAGAACAAGAATGGTTATGCGAAGATTGTTCTTGTTATTTAGAAGATAGGGAAGACGTGTGTCGAGAAGACAACACAATTTATGATGGTTATCGCGAAATTTACTGCTATGATGGAGATTTCTAGCAATATAAAAACAATTCAATTAATTACTAACTAAAACAGAAAGCCAATGAACAATTATTTTTAACAATTTTAATAAAGCACCTTTAAATCCTGCAACGATTACGATAATATTTATACTATTTTTATTGTTCGGTTGCTAACTAAAAAAAATTGCTGATAGTTTAAATAATTTTAATGAATGCGTTTAAATTATCAGCTTTTTTTCTTCTTTTATCCAAGGATTTCAGCCAAAACTTTTGAAATTTGTTTAAATTATCAGAATTTCAGATAAAAAACTTAATTTTTGCGTAATTTTCGGATATTTTGGGAATTTGGGGAGAAAAACGCTAATTTGAGAATTTTCTTATCTTGAGCATATACACACAAAAGCAAGAAATCTAAATCCAATTTCATAATTAAAACTTCCAAGTTATTTTAAATGGAATAAGTTGTATATAGACATTACCAATTCTGAATTTAAACATAATATATATTGTTAAGTTATAAGGTTATTAAATATGCTAGTTGCGATATGAGCAACAGTATATTCTAAGGAATACAAAGTTATAGTAAATAAAATGGAATATTCAGCAGTTTTTGGAAGTAAAAAAAAATTATAAAAAAATTTGAAAAGTAATATGTATGGAAAGGAATTGAATTTAATGGAAAGGAAGTGAAAAGGAGTTTAATCTTAATGGAAGGGAGTGGAAAATAAATGAATTTAGATGAAAAGAATTAAACAGTATATTAAGGGTATCTTATACTCTTAAAGATAAAGAACAAGATAAAGGTATGGATAAAGATATGAAGAAAGCTCAGTTAATAAAATTTCCTAAAGTTTCGTAGGATATATAAAATATTTTGCTTTATTTGTGCAAACGAAAAACAATGGCAACTTATCATCCACCTAAAATAATAACTACACAAGCTTCTCCTGCTATAACTGCAGATTTGACTTATGAAGCTCATGGTAAGTGTGGTTGTCAAACTATAATACTTAGTGGAGAAGGAACTAGGGCTTGGGAAGCAGCATCTCCTGATAGACAGCCTGAATTAGATGGCTGTACTGATTATTCTAATGTTTATAAAATTGTAGCACTAGCAAATACTAAATTTAGAGGACTTAGTGCTAATAATATATCTCAAGAACAAATGGAACAATCTTTGATATTTGGTAATGTAGGATTTATATTAAAGCCTGATGCTGAGATATTGGCTGATTTTACTTATGTGGAAATATTGTCAGGAACGCTAATATTATACAGGGATTGTAATCAATCGTAAAAAAAAAATTATAAAAAAAATTAAAAAATAGAAAATATGCCTTGCGAATTATGCGAAGAAGGATTATACAAATGGGGAGAAACAGGAGAGTGTATGTACGAAACTCTTGAGGACTGCCAATTAGCAAATCAAGAAGAATATCTTGATGAAACTATAAAAAAACCAAGATACGAAGAAGAAATTGATTGGACTTACAACTTTACTGAAGAACAAATGAAAGAACTTCATGATGATGGTAAACTTATTGTTAAAGTTGAGAAAGAAGAACAAGAATCAATGACTCTGCTTTTCACTTATGATAGAGAGGAAAAAGAAGAAGAAAAAGAGGAGGAGTTAGAGGAAGATAAGAGAGAAGATGATAAGAGAATTGATGAGGAGGAGAAAGAGGAAAGAGAATATGCTAAATTAACTGCTTCTATGTTGGATGATGAACTTGATGAATATATAGATAAAATTGTAGATTCAATAGCTACTTTAGATGCTTTTGATAAAGACTTACATAAATAAAATATGAGTGAAGATGAAAGATATAAACTTAAAGAGAGTAATCTAAATAAACTCAATCCTTATAAAGAAACTACAGACAAGTTCTTTCCAAATGGAGGTAAAATAAATACAGAAGGAAGAAAAAAAGGAGAGAAAAATAATGTTGTGGTTAATAAAATTAGCAGAAATGCTTTAACTTGGGCATTAGAAGGACATTCTACTAAAATAAGAATGGCATTAGATAAATTATTTGACCAAAACCCTGAAGCTTACATCAACGCAGTTTCAAAACTACTTAACTATACTGTTCCAAAATTATCATCTTCTGAAATTACCGATAATACAACTAAAAAAGTTAAGATTGAACTTAATGATGATGTCAGCATTGATGAATTAAGAGCAAAACTTGATGAAATTAACAACAACTGATAATCAGTTAAAATTTGCATTAGAAAAGAAGTTATGCGAACTATCATTCTATGAGTTCTTCCAACAAGCGTGGCATATTGTTGAGCCTTCTATTGAATTGTCTACTAATTGGCATCATAAATATTTATGTGATGTTTTACAAGAGGAAGCAGAGAGAATAATAGCTAATAAACCTAAAACGAAAGATATTGTAATTAATATTCCATTTCGTTCTACAAAATCACTTCTAGTTACTGTTATGTTTCCTGTATGGGCTTGGATTAAGAATCCTAAGTTCAGATTCATAACAGCATCTTATTCTGCAGAGCTTTCAATAGAACATTCAACAAGAAGTAGAGATATTATAAACTCAGAGTGGTTTAAAGCAAGATGGGGAGATTTATTCTTCATTAAGAAAGACCAGAATCTAAAATCAAGATACGAGAACAATTTTCTAGGAGTTAGGAGGGCAACATCAGTAGGAGGTACTGTTACAGGGCAAGGAGGGGACTTTCTGCTTGTAGATGACCCTGTTTCCCCACAACACGCTGCATCAGAGATAGAGAGAGAGAACGCAAACGAATGGTATAGGACAACATTCTACTCTAGGCTTAATAATCCCCTAACAGGAGTAAGAATAATCATTATGCAGAGAATACATGATGATGATTTAAGTGGATTCTTACTTTATGGTAGTCAAAGTAGACTAAAATATAAGCATATTTGCATACCTGCAGAGCTTTCAGAGGATGTTAAGCCTAAAATGTTAGAATCTAACTATGATGAAGATGGATTGTTTTGGTCAGATAGGTTCAGTAAGGCTATTTTAGATGATTATAAGCAAGCTTTAGGAAGTTATGGATATGCAGGACAACTTATGCAAACTCCTACACCTCTAAACTCAGGAATGATAAAATCTGAGTGGTTAAACATAGATAATCATAAAGTAGGAGATATTGGAGAGCAAACGACAGTTGATTTCGTTATTGACCCTGCATATACTGCAAATGAGAAGAATGACCCCTCTGCACTACTAGCATATACATATAAAAATAATAAATGGCAGATAATTGATTGTATTAATGTATATAAAGAATTTCCTGACCTAATTAAATTCATTCAACAATGGGTTTCTAAAAATGGATATACAAGTAGGAGTAGAATATATGTTGAACCTAAAGCATCAGGTAAATCTATCGTTCAAACTCTTAAAAAAGAAACAGGACTTAATGTTAAAGAAGATAAACCACCATCTAAGGATAAGGTGGCAAGAGTACAGGATATTTCTGCCTCTTTAGAGTCAGGTAGAGTAAGTTTACTCAAAGGGAAATGGAACGAGGAGTTTTTACAGCAGTTAGTGAGGTTTCCTTCTGCAAAACATGATGATATGGTAGATTGTCTAGTGATGGCTGTGAATAATAATATGTGGAGTGGCTCAAAAGTAGTTTATTTTTCTTGATTTACTAATTTTACTAGGTTGTTAAGAAAAAAAGTCATATAATTGCGAAGAAATAGGAATAAATTATGGATGTAAGTAGTTTGAATGGTAAACACGAAGAAATGATTCACAAATATGTGAAATTTGTTCAGGGTACTGCATATACAGCTACTGAAGGGTATGAGAGTAGTAAATTCCTAGGATTCAATGAGATAATAGCAAATATAATAACATATACCAATTCATTTAACAATATGTTGGTTTCATCTAACAGAAGAACTGAATGGGCTTATATGACTCCTAATTTAATGCTTTATGCGACAATAGGTTTCTTGGAGGGAGTTAAAAATGATGAAAACAGCGATTTAATTGATGAGTTATCAGAAGATTTGTTTGAAACAACTGTAGATTTTGTTGGAGAAACAACAGATATTTTAGATGATATTGAGAAAAAAGAAGAAATACAGAGAAAAATACTAACTAACCAAAAAACACAGAATGAGTATAACAATTAGCCTGAAAAGCCAAAATTTAGAGAGAGATGTAGTAATTCCTGTAGAATGGAAGGATATAAATGTTCAGTATTGGGGAGAATTATCTACAATAATTAAGAAACACTATAAAGATGCTTCTGATGGAGTAGTAAAGAAAGAGAATGAGGCTCACGAACTACTTAAACTTGGATTTATTTCGGATTTAACCGATAATACAGAGCTTAATCCTTCTCAAACATTAAAAATGAACGCTGATATATTCTCGTATATGACAGGATTAACAAAAGATGAAGTAAATCTTGTTGATGTAGATGTAATAACAAGGGTAATAGATTGTATAAATAAATTAACAAAAGAATATAAACCGAAAGAGCTAAAGTCATTTGATTTTGATGGAGAAACTTATCATTTCCCATCTGAGTTTTTGAGAAAAGAAACTTATGGGGATTTTATTGAATCTACTCAATTAGATATGTATATTTCTGATATGGATAACGGAAGGTATGATGTACTTCCTGAGCAAATGGCAATACTATGCAGGAGAGAAGGAGAGGAGTATGATGAAGAATTAATCCCTGAAAAGGCAGATAAATTCAGAAAACTTACAATGGATGTCATTTGGGAGTTCAGTTTTTTTTTGACTCATCAAAGCAAAAAATTAACGACACTTTTCCATACATATTCGGAGAAAAAACAACAAATACAGGAACTGTGAATACAAAAGGACTATATCAAACCTACATTGCCCCGTTTGGTTGGTTAAATAGCCTTTATATGTTAGCTGAGAAAGGTGTGTTTAATGTAGATGGGAAAAATGGGATAGATAGCGTTAAAGAAACTAATCTGTATAATGTCTTGACATATCTTAGTTGGATAACAGCAAAAAATACATACGAATCTAAGGTTCAAGAGAAAATTCACAATCCAAACAAAATAATGTAACATGGCAATAGTAAGATTAACAGATATAGTAGCAACAATGAAGAATAAATGGACTTATGGAGATAAGTTCTTTGGATATACAGAGGAATTTAATGATAATCATAATACTCAGTACCCTTCTTTACTCATAACACCACCTAATTCAGTTTACCCTGAAGTAACTCCTAGAAATGGTTGGGAGGAATACTCATTTGAGGTTTATTTTTCAGATTTATATAACAGAACAGACCAAGCTAACGAAAGTATAGAGCAAAGATGGGACAACTTACAAGATTTAGCTAATGAGTGGTTAGATATGTTTCTAAAGCATTATATGGGGACTCAAGCGAATAAAACTACTATATCATACTTAATGGATGGTAGTTTAACAATAGAAAGAAAGAAAGAGGTTGCTAATGACCAACTTCTTCAATTAAAGATGAATTTTGGATTTAGAATATTCAGCAAGTGCTTTGCACCTGTATCTAACTACCCAAATCAAATAAGTGGATTGACTTCTTGGCTAAGAGCTGATAGTAATGTAACATTTAGCATACCAACTAAAAAAGTAAGTATTGTTGGAGATGGTTCAGGTAATGGAAATGGAGTTGTACAAGCAGTTGCAAGTGGACAGCCATTAAGATATACTTATGGTGGTGGAGCTTTAGATAAAACAATGGTTACATTTAAAAATGATATTTTAGATTCTCAAAATAATTTTACAACAAGTTTATCTAATGAACGGTTCTCAATATTTGAAGTTAGTAAAATAAATGCAGTAAGTGATGCTGTTTTTGGCTATTTTAATCTGCTTGGTTCTGAATTAGTTACTAACGGAGATTTTGCTAATTGGACAAGTGATAATCCTGATAATTGGAATGTTGTTAATGAGAATGCTAATAACTTTGTAACTCAATTTGGTACTTATGCGAAAATAGTTTCTAATAATACATCATCTATAAACATTAATCAATCTATATTTACTGTTGGAAAAACATACATAATAGAATTAGATGCAGTTGTAAATAATGGCAATGTTGTAGGTTTAAAATTAAACGATGCAACAGCAGATTCCAACATAGGAATTGTTAATTCTACAGGGCATTTTACTTTTTCCTTTACAGCAGCAGGAACTAGTTTTAATATAAATAGAAAAGGTGGAGGTGTTACAGATATATTAATAGATAATGTATCAGTAAAAGAAGTTGAAGAATCATCTATAGAGATGGGAACTAATGCTGCAGGGAACTATGAGGTTTCAGTAAGTGATGGAACAACAACATTATTAGAGAAAACAGCAACAGTAGATACAGGTAAATATCATATTGCATCTTTAAGAAAATCAGGTCAAACAATTCATTTTAATTACTATGATTCAGCAAATACTGTTTATGCACCTGAGTATGATGCAGCGTTTGATGGTACAAAATCCTTTGAGCAAGATAAATTTACAGTTGGATGTGTAAAGGAAAGTAATGGTCTTATTCCACCTTCAGAAACTAACGCTAGATACTTAGATGGAGATTTTCAAGAGCTTATTATTTATGATAAAAAATTAACAGATGCAGAAACAGAAAAAGTAGTAGATTATTTAAACAAAAAATATAGAATATATTAAGATATGGCACAAATAAGAAGTGGAACAACTGCAGTATGGGGACAAATACCAAAATGGGGTAGCACTGAAGCTATGTGGCAACAGCAAAGTAAATTTGCAGGTAATTCAGTAGTTTCTGCAAATCTACCTATGGTGTATCAAGTTATATGGTCAGGTACAGATGTAAATGAATCATATATTCCTACAGTTTCAGGGGATATTGTAAATGTTATATTCAATGTGCTTGGAACTACTCAGTTCCCCACACCTGCTCTTACTGCAGATTGGGATTTAATAGGTAGCATTAAAAAATCTAGGGATATACCAAACACAAATATAGTAAATAATAACGAACCTGCGAGTCATAGTTTTACAGTTGATGTTTCAAGAATGGTAGCTGACCAACTATCTTACTCATTAGTTCCCATAGGCAAGGGTTCTTGGATGAATACAGAATTTGGAGGTATGAATGGTGGTGCGCAAAAACAAGATAATATTACAGAATCTATTAGTCCATATAATGTAACTAGAAATGGAGCTTATAGGTCTATAAGAGTTAAGTGTACGATTGAAATGCTGAACGCTAATGGAGAGATAGAATTATCTACAAGTGTAGTTACTTCTGCTCCCTATGTAAGGGCTATAAATTCTGCACCTAACTTTAGTTCAAATACATATCTTAATCAAATGAGGTCTTTATTGCAATGGACGCCTGATTCAGATTCTCCTGCTAGGGCAATGACTAATAGCCCTAATGTTACACTAACCACAACCGACACACCTTCATACAAAAAACCTGTATCTCTCTCTGATGAGGCAGAGTTTTTATACTTTTACGCTAGTAATACATTTAATGGAAGCGACCAATCCTCTCCTGATTACTATAATCTTTATGAAGTTTTTGTCAAGACTTATAATGCTGCAGGAAGTCAAGTATTGAGTTTTGTTTTAGGTTCTGAATATTATAACTCCTCTAAAGGAGTTGTTGAGATTTCATCAGATATATCTCATAGTTTTAATCATCAAACAGCAAGTGGAACTACATTTGCTCATGCTCAAAATCAGATATGTGTTCAAAACATATCCCCTGCATTTATAGCTGACCACGCATACACTCCTCAAAATGCAAATTACCCTTACACCTCTAAAATAGCAACTCCTATAGGTACTAGTGTTACCCATTACAGGGTTTATGTTAGAGGTAATTATTATAGTGATGCAGGAGCTGTTTGGACGCAAAAAAGAGCTAGTTCGGTTTATTGGTACAGTATAAATAGAGAAGAAGAAAATCCTGTATATGAAAATGTTAGATTTCATTGGTTAAATACAGCAGGAGGTATAGACTCGTACACAGCAAGAAGAAATGTACTAGAATCTATAAGTTCAAGCAAGTCTGTTATGGAAACAAAACTACCTAGCAGATATTATATGCAAAGTAAGGAAAATGCCGCAGGAACAGAATACACTCCTCAAGATTATCATAATGATGGAATGAGAGGTTGGAATACTTATCAAGGTGGTACAGAGGTTCTAAGTGTTGATGCGAAAATAAACAATAGCGTATATACAGAGCCATTAAGTGCATTAGAATCTAAGTGGCTAAGAGAAATATTCCAATCTCCAAATGTTTGGATAGAGGATAAGGCTGAAGATTCAGGGGGAGTTAATTATAAAGCAGATGCTCCTTACCACATGCATAAGCTAAATCCACTACTAAGACCTTCACAAACCATATACAAACCTGTGATTATAACTAACTCAGAAGTTGTATCTTTAGACCAAGAAAAAGGATTAGTAATGTATAATATAGAATACACTCATTCTCAAGGAATACTTACTCAAAGAAATTAAAATATGATTAAACTTCAGATACTAGATTATAAATATAGTGATACTGCTAGTAATCAATTTAACCTTAATAATGTTTCTGCACCTCAACAGGTAGATGTAGATTCAGGAACTCCTGATACTGCAGGAGATTGGTCAAATGAAGAAGAAACTAGTGTTAAGTATCTAGGCAGTTCTTCTGCTGTCCAGTACTATGAAGATATAGCTACAGGATTAACAGCTAATTACACTTATAGATTTACATTAACTATATCAGGTTACGCAGGAACAGGTAATTGTGGATTTTCATCTCAAGGAAATGTAGGAGTTTCAGCAGGTAGAACATTATCAGGAGATGGAACTATTACAGGAACTTTTGTTGCTAATGGTAGTAATTTAAGGATTTTTGCAAGAGATACTCAAACTAATGTAGTTTTCTCTCTTGTATCGTTAAAGGAAGTGTATCAATGGGATATAGAAGATAGTAGAGAAGCATCTATAGCAGTAGGTGTAGGTTCTGCTAGGTATTTAACACCTGTAACAGGTTTATTAACAGCAGGGACTATATATGATGCATCTATTACTGTAGATGGGTATAGTGGTTCAGGAGATATAGGATTCTCATCTGCAGGTACAGGTGGTTCTTCTATGGGTTTTGGAAATAATCTTAAGGCGACTGCTGATGGAACTACAACTTACTCATTTACTGCTTCTGCTACTGAAGGGTTGAGGATTCTAGCTCAATCAGGAGTAGGATGTACTTCTTTTAAAGCTACTGTTTATCAGAGAGGTCAAATTGATTTCAGAAGAAGTTTAGTAGGAGAATTAGATGTTGGAGATTCTGAGGATTTTCCGTTAGCAATGAATTTTTCTATATCTGAAGCTAGGAATTTGAATTCAAGAACAGGAACATACAGTAAGACATTTAAAATACCTGCTACAAAGAACAATAATATAATTTTAAAATCATCATATTATGAAGGCTCTTATATAGAATCAAATACAATATCTAATCAGAAAAAATGCAGAATAGAGGTAGATGGTGGGTTATTTATTGAAGGATTCATTCAGGTAACTGCAATAGGTAAGGGTAGTGAGCCAAAGTATTATTCATGTGTATTTTATGGAAATAATGTGGATTGGGCTGCATCATTAGACAATAAACTATTAATGGATTTAAGTGTGAATAATGTTGAAGATGGAAGTGGTTGGGATAATCTTAATTTTAAAGGAAACGGAACAGGACTTAAGGCTAATAGAAATGCAATAATGGCGTCTTGGAAGGCAGATAGCGCTACAAGAATGACTAGTACAGCAGGATTTGAAACTGCAAATACTAATCCTATAACTTACCCTCAAGTAGGTTATGGAGCTACAAATGTAGGAGGTCTATCAGGTTCTCTACAACTTCTTATGACTGCTTCTGAGAAGTATTTTGGTAATGCAGCAAAGGTTGGTTATTCAGGTTGGTTTGATGATGGAACTGCAATGCCCACTCCTGAAACCATACAAATGAATTGGCGACCTGCTATATTTATTTATGATATTATGAAGCAAATATTTTTGCAAGAAGGATATACTCTTATTTCTCAATTTATGGAAGAATCTAGTACATTAGGAGTTGCAGCAAATTTTAAAAAACTAGTAATGCTTCTTCCTAATTTTCTCCATAACAATGTAACTAAAAGAGTTGCGGATAATAGTGTTTATATTTCATTTAATGGAAATGGTTATATAACAGAAGCAGGCTTTACTTCAGGCGCCCTTACTAGGACGCAATTGACTTGGAGTGGAAATACTATTCAATGGGGCGCAGGAGGAAATATGGATATTATTGATGATGGCTCTATGTATAGTACAGGTAGTGGATTTTTTACTATTAAAGAATATGGTTATTATGATATAAGTACATCTAATATTGGTGGTTGGTTAGATTCAGTATGTGAGGGAACAAGTTCTGACACTAATTTAACGAATGTTTGGTATGTTCAAATTAGAATAGAAGTGCAAACAGTAGGGCAGTCTAGTTGGAATATAATTGATAGAATGGATGGATTTCCTCAAACACTTTATCCTTATTCTGAAACTTGTGCTGATACAGGTGGACTACCTCCTTCTGCTGACAAATCTTTTAATTTTGAGGGGATTACAATAGAAAATCAATGGCTTAATAAAGGAGATAAAGTTAGATTTACATGCACTAAAAAAGCATCATGGTCTGATACTAGTATATCAACAGGCACTAGAACTATAGGTTATGATTTATCTGTTTGGGGTGGCGAAAACCCAACAGGATATACATCAGGTAGTAGTTCATCTTCTAATGGTCATATAAGTATAGTTCACAAGGGAGAGAGGGTTGAGTTTGGGCAAACATTTGATTTGAAAAATGTTATAGATAACTCAAGCACTCAAATGGGGTTTTTAAAGGGAGTTATACACGCTTTTAATCTTCAGATGACAACAGATACAACACAAAGGAGTGTTACTATGGAGCCATTTGATGATTTCTATAAGAATAAAAATGAAGCTTTAGATTGGAGTAATAAGGTAGATTTATCTAGGATTCAAGAAGATAAATGGGTTCAGACTGAATTAAGTAGAGAGATTATTTTTAAATATAAATCGGATTCTAATGATAAGGTTGTAGAGCATAGAGGTAATTCATATTGGGATGGAATACATGATGAATACCCTTACAGAGAATTTCTTAGCACCGAGTTTAAGTCAGGTGCCACCACATTTGAAAACCCATTCTTTGCAGGAAGTTACAGTTCTACTGATGGAGAGAGTTATTATGGTAGTGGTTTTGGAGATATGGCAGCATTAACACCATATAGAGCAAATCTTTGGGGTCTTTGTGATACAGGAGCTGTTCCAACTCCTTCAAGCTCCTGCAGGCCTCCTTATGCTTATAATTTTATGCCTAGACTTCTTAATTATGTCAAAATGAGTGAATACGTTACTCCTGTTAATCCTACTAGATTTCAAACAAGGACTCAGTATTGGGCGCTTGCTGATGATTTTTACTTAATTCCCGGATTTACAGGTACTTATCAATATAAATTTCTTTGTTTAGCTTCTAGTTATGATATGTTTACTGATTCTGTTAATCCTAGACAACCATTAACATATAATAGTCTTAATCAAGGTACTTTTGTGAGGTCTAATAATACAGTTACATCTCCTACTCCTTTCAGAGGTTTATATCAAACTTACTATCAAAAAATGATAGAGCAGGTTAAATTAAATCCAAGAATAAAAACAGTATATGTTAATCTAAAATTATCTGATATAAATAATTTAGATTTAAGAAAATTAGTTTATATTGATGGATATTATTACAGAATAAACAGAATCATAGACTATAGACCAAATAATAATGAAGTTACTAAAGTGGAATTAGTTCTTTGGGAAGATGTAGGTACTCTACCTATTGACATATCATTTAATAATAATTAAAAATGGAACAAATAAATAGTAGAGGACAAGCATTAGAAGATGGTTTAGATGTATTCATATCTGCACCATTCTTATCAGGAGAATATTCATCTTATAGTTCTTCATTCATACCTTCAACAATATCAGCTACAAATATAGAAACCTCAACTGTTTCTTATGCTACAGAAGCTGTGGGTTTGGCTAATCTACCTACTTATAGTGGTTCAGGTTGGTTTAGATTTTCTTCAAATGGAACTTCACAAACTTCTGTTACCCCTCCAATCTCAGTTGATAATAGCATAAAGATTAGTTCAGCAGTAACTAGGGCAGGAGTTTCTAGCGTTTCAGGTGTATTTCAAGAGTTAAAACAATTATATAGAGGCTCTGAATATTCTGCCACTATAAAACTACACCAAAACACAAATACAGGAACTGTTAAGGTTTCAACGGTTTACAAGTCCTCAATTCTTCCTTATCCTTTACTTGAGTCAGAAATAAAATCTTATGAAATACCTTCAAATGAATTAACTTTTAATTTCAAGGCTTACAGTACTGCAGATATTATTTGTATTACTTTTGAATCTACTGTTGATGGTAGTTTAGTTGATATATCTTCAATTAGTGTTCAAGAAAAAAAAGAATATAAAATGCCTGTAGTTACTGATATAATTTTAGTTGGCACTTCAAAGGTATTAAGGAGGAGGGGTAATCCTAGCCTACCATTAGATGAAGGAGAACCTCCTTATGCTGAATAATGTCAGCATATAAAGTAATAGACCAAGCGTTAAAAACTGCAGGAGAATTTTACATTGAGTTACTTCAAACAGAACTTGTGTTTCAGGAGCATCTTGCCTCTAGGAAACTATATTCATCTTTTAAAACTATTATTTCTGAAAGGGGAGGTAATTTATATATGGATGTTGTAAATGATACTGAATATATGTGGTTGGTTAATGATGGAAAGAGTAGAGTACCTAATGTTACCTTTGAGGATATTAAGGCTTGGACTCAATTAAAAGGACTAGACTTCTCTAAGAAAAGAATTTGGAGTGTAACAGAGGAATTAAGACAAAATTACTACACAGCAGGTGGTTTGCTTGTTGCACCAAGAAGAACAGGCTTTATAGATTATGCCTTTGGAATTGCAGATTCAATGGGAATAAATCAAATGGTAGAAGATGAGATATTAAAGCAGGTGGATGCGGTAATAGGAGAAGAAGGGCAAAGTAAAGCAATACAATTAACGATAAGCTAAAATAAAATTATGGCATTAAAAAGTAAGGTAGCAATAGAGGTAGTCATCAAAGACATCAAAAAGATTGCTGATTTAAAAAAGGGATTAAAAGAGTTAAGAGCAGAGCAGAAAAAACAAGAAGCAAGGTCTAAGACAGGACAAAAGCAATCTCACGCAAATGCAAAGGCATACAAAGAAAGAGCAAAGTCAATAAAGGAAAACTCAAAATCATTGAGGACTCTTAATAAGGACATGACAGGTGCTAACAATAAAACTAAAGCCGTTACTAAATCATCTAATGGAATGGCAAAGCAATTCGTAAAGGGTGCTGCTGCTATTGGAGTTATAGTTGGTGCATTTAGATTAGTAAATAGAGTCGCTAGTTCCATAGTAACTACATTTTCTGACTTTGAATTTGTTATGGCTAAAGTTAATGCAGTTTCAGGGGCTACTGAATCAGAGTTCTCAGCACTAACTAAATCTGCAGAGGATTTAGGTCGTTCAACATTCTTTACTGCTACGCAAGTTGGAGAATTACAATTAGCATATTCTAAATTAGGATTTACAGCACAAGAGATACTAGATGCTACTGAAGCAACTCTTGATTTAGCTACTGCAACAGGAACAGACTTAGCTAGGGCTGCACAGGTAGCGGGTGCTTCTATTAGAGGTTTTCAATTAGATGCTAGTGAAGCAGGTAGAGTCGTAGATGTTATGGCAGTTGCGTTTTCAAGTTCAGCATTAGATATTGAGAAATGGAATACGAGTATGACTAAGGTTGCTCCTATTGCAGCTATGGCGGGATTTGAAATAGAGGAGGTTGCTGCTATTATGGGTAAGCTTTCTGATACAGGTATTGAGGCTTCTATTGCAGGTACATCTTTGAGGAATATATTCCTTAAAATGCAAGACCCTTCATCAAAGCTATCCAAAACATTAGGTCATACGATAACAAATTTAGATGAAATGTTAATAGCATTTAAAGGACTGCAAGATGAAGGTACTGACCTTACTGATGTTCTTGGTTTTATGGATATTAGACAGGTAGCTGCGTTTGGTACTATGCTAGAGGGTTCTGATGATATAGCAACATTGAGGGATGCATTATTAGAAGCTACAGGAGAAGGAGAGAGAATGGCAGATATTGTAGGGGACACGCTACAGGGTTCTATGCTTAAGTTTACATCTGCAGCTCAAGGAGCAGCAATAGCTGTTATGAAAAACTTTGGTGGTGGATTGAAAAAAGCATTTTCATCATTAGCTAAATTCTTAAACAAATTAGTAGAGAATGAGGATGCTATGGCTAAATTAACATCTAATATTAAGTTAGCAGGAAAATGGATTGGATTGACAGCAAAAGCACTCTTAAGTTATGTTGTTGGTGCTAAATTAGCGGCTATGTGGACTGCAACAACAAGTTCTGCATTTTTTACTATGATGACAGCCTCTCAAAGAGCTGCAACAGGAGTTAGAATTCTTACTGTAGCTTTAAGAACATTTACTTCTGCTCTTATAACTACAGGGGTAGGAGCATTAGTAGTTGCGTTAGGATTTCTCGTTTCTAAAATGTTTGAAGCTAAAGATGTTATAGCTTCTATTCCTACTACATTAGAAAATGTAGACAACGCAATGTTAGATACTGAAAAAAAAACTAAAGGGTTAGAAAAAGAATTAGAATCTCTATCTATAATTAGAGAGAAAATGATTTCTCTTTCTAAGGAAGAAGGAAGGGATTTAAAAGAAAATTCTAAACTAAGCTACACATACACAGAGCTTAAAAAGAAAGAAAAATTATCTATATCTAACATTAATAAGGTTATGAAAGTTCATAATCAAAACCTTGTAAATGAAAAAAATAGCATTGAAGATATAACAACTGCTACAGACACTCTTATAGAGGCTATGAATAAAAAGGCTTACGCTAATATATATACAGATATGAGAGCCAATATTCTAAAGTCAGAGGTTGAGGGCGATTTGCTTCTTAAGCAGATAAATGAATTAGAAACAGGATTTTCAAACGCTTTTGGAGTTTCCTCAAGCATTACGAATATAATTAAAGATGTTGAATCTAATTTTGAAATAGGTTGGAGTAATATAATGCCTTCTGCTGCTGAGAAGTTTAGGGCAAGAAGGGTTGTTCAGGTTAATAAGCTTTTAAGTGAGATGGATATGACTATAGGTCAATTTAAAGAATCTATACAGGGTGGTAGTTTTGATTCTAAGATTGCAGAACTTGAAGAAACTATAACTTCTAAGTTAGGAGGTATAAGCATAACAGATTTATTGAATGGAGAAGAAAAAGATAAAAAAGCTAAGCCTGAAAGCAAAGCTGCTCAGTTTGAAATAAATGAAATGATAAGAAAAAGAGAAGTCTTTTTCAGCGAAAACAATGCAATGTTGGATAATGATAAGTTATTTAATGCAGGATTACTTGAGGCTAAAATTGCAGGAGTTCAAGATTTCTTAGACCAAGACAACAATAAGAAAGAGGGAACAGAAATTGCTACTAGACAAATGGCAGGGCTTCTAAGAAAACAAAGAAAAGCTAACAATGCAGAAACCTTACAAGATTTAAGAACTACAGCTACTGAAAATATAACTTTACAAAAATATTTTTTAAAGAATAAAATAAGTACAGAATTTGATTACGCTAAAAACGTAATTAAAATAAAACATAACCTTTTAACAAAGGAATTAGAAATTTTACTAAAAGGAGAAGGAAACGAAAAGGCTATAGCAGATAATAGAAGTAAAATGCTAACTCTTGAGCTTCAGGAAGGAAAATTAAATCTTAAGGAGAGTGAAAGAATTGAAAAAAAGGCATTTGATGATAAGGTTTTTGCTCTTGAATTAGAGCAATCAACTACTATGATGAATAAGATAGAGTTTGATAATCGCATGTTACAATTAGAGGCTGATTATCTAATGGCAAGAAAGGGTTTATACGAAACAGGTGCTTTAGAATTGATTGATATTAATAATGGTATTTTAAAGAATAACATTAAGGTTAATCAGACGCAAAAAGAAATGATGGAAGAACAGGTTTCTGCTATGGGAGGTGTAGGTAGCGCCTTAACTTCATTGGCAGGAGATAATGAAGGTCTTAATTTTGTAAAAGAGGCAGGTAATAAAATATCTATGGTGGCTAATACTCTATCTGCTATAAGCTCTCTAAGCACAAACTTAGAATCTCTAGCAAACATAAGAAAAGCTGCATCAGAAAATTTAGATACAGGTTCTATACTAGCTAACACAATAGCTACAACTCTTAGTATTATACCGAAAGCAATATCTGCCGTTCTAAAATCATTTAGTGGGCCTTTCGGTTTATTTGGAGCAATAGCTGCATTTGCTTTTATAAAAAAACTAACAAGTTGGAAAGGAGAGTATGGAGGTATAGTTGAAGGGGGAGGTAAGTTTGCTAATGGAGGAATGGTTCATGGAAAATCACACGCACAAGGTGGGGAGAAATTCTCAGTAGGAGGTAGGGTAAATGAATTAGAAGGTGGAGAAGCCGTTATAAACAAAAGAAGTACAGCAATGTTCAGGAATCAATTATCATCTATGAACGAAGCGGGTGGTGGTGTTAAGTTTGCAGACGGAGGATTGCTTAGTTCTCCTTCATTTACAGAATCTAATTTCGCTGCATCTAATCAATCTGCAATGATAGGAGCTATGCAAGGTCAAAGAAAAGTAGTAGTAGTGGAAGCTGATATAACGGATAGTCAATCAACAGTTAGTGTAATTCAAGCAAATGCATCATTTTAATAATTAAAAAAATAAACAAATGTTTGTTAGTAAAAAAGTAAAGAAAGATAGATTAGATACCTGTAAAAAGTGCGACTTTTACAGGAACTTCGCAATGTTGAAGTACCCTAAATGGACTAAGGGAGCAAGATGTGGTAAATGTAGTTGCTTCTTAGATGCCAAAACAACTCTCACTAAAGAGTATCTTGGAGAATGTCCTTTAGATAAATGGAAAGAATAATAATTAAATAATAATAAAATGGAAAATCCTATTGAAACTGTTGCATCAAAATTATCAAAAGAAGAAAAAGATTTACTCGTTACTTTAAAGTCCTCTAATGATGTTCAAATGAGAAATAATGTTTATAGTACACCTGCTTTAAATGAGTTTTTCAGATTATGGGCTATACACTTTCCTAGTGTAAAGCAAAGTATTAGTTGTAAAGGATGTAGAGAAACTGTTGTTAAGTTTTACGGTAGAGTTGCTGACTTTGTGTCTAACGAAAGACTATTAGCTTCTGAGGTAAAACTAGCTGAATTTAAAGATATAGTTGGTAAAAAGAAAAAGAAAAAAGTTTTATCTAAAAAATAAACTATGGCTAAGAAGCAAAATACTATAGATGTGGTTGAAGAATACATGGAATTATTAAATAATGAGGTTACTTTAAGATTTATAGAGCCTACATCTAAAGATACTATAAGGCATCTTATTGAGAAAGGAATTATAGCTCCAAAGATTCTTAGGAATTATATGATAATCTATGATTTTGACTGTATGCTTAGATTCAATGAAGGCAATAGAACTCATACTTTTATGGACTTATCTATCAAATATGATATATCTGAAAGACAGGCTCAGAGTGTGGTTTATAAGGAGAGGAGAAAGCAAAGCAAGTCAGAAAATATCACATATTAAAATTTGTTCCAAAAGTTGCGTAAGATTGTCATAACATAAATTTATTTTTGTTGCTATGAATGAAAATTGGTATAACATAAATTCAAAAGCATCTAAAGTAGTTGATGTTTATATTTTTGATGAGATAGGAATGGGTGGAGTTAATGCTCAAGGATTCATTGAAGAAATCAAATCTTTTAAGGACTCCCCAATGAATTTGCACATTAATTGTGTGGGTGGAGATGTATTTGATGGAATGGCTATCTACAATATTATAAAGAAAAGGACTGCAACTACTACAGTATATATTGAAGGTATTGCTGCAAGTATGGGAAGTGTTATTGCGTTAGCTGCTAATAAGGTTGTTATGGCAGAGAACTCTTTATTTATGATTCACAATGCTTGGGGTGGAGCAATGGGAGAAGCTAAAGAAATGAAAAAAACAGCAAAGCTTTTAGATAAGATTAGTGGAGAGATTGCTGACATCTATGTTAAAAAAACAAAACTGCCTTATGATAAGGTAAAAGAAATGATGGATGAAGAAACTTGGTTAAATGCTGAAGAAGCACTAGAACTAGGATTTATTGACTCTATCTCGGATGCTATTAAAGTGGCAGCCAAATATGATGTTTCTAAGTTTAAAAATATAACAAACAAGGAAATTAAAACTAAATTAAGTATTAATATAAAAAGTAAAAAAATGACTGATGAGTTAAAAGCTTGGTTTAATGGAAAAGTTGAGGACATTATCGCTAGAGTAAAAAGTGAAAATGTTGAATCTGATTCTAAATCAAATGTTAAAGTTACTATGTCTGATGAAGCTGAAATTTTAAATAAATTTTCAGATTTTGAAACAAAAGTAGCAGAAGTTAGTGGGTCTGTAACTGAATTAGAAGGAGAAAAAGAAACTCTTACTATGGAAGTTGAAAGACTTAATGGTTTATTAAGTAAATCAAATGCAAAGGGAACTGAAATTTCTACAGATGGCGACCCTGCAGTAGTAGTAGAAAACAAAGTAGAAGGTAGTGATACTAAATTCTGGAATGGAATTGTATCTAAAATGAATTTAAAATAAAACTAAAAAAATAAAATTATGGCAGCAGCAGATATAGCTCAAAATGGTTTAGGAGCATCTTACAATGGCACCTACGCAGCAAAAATCTTATTGGAACCAATGTTCCATTCAGATGATATAATGAGAAATTATACTATCTATCCAAATGTAAAGTACAAGCAAAATATTTTAATGGCACCATCTTTAAAGAGTATTACAGCTCTTAATGCAGGGTGTATAGCAAATACTTGTGTAGGTACTCAATTTGAAGTAACACAAAAAACTATAGAAGTTGAAAATGTTTCTGTAAAGCAAACTCAATGTTGGGATGAGTTCAAATCAGAAGTAATAGTAGAGTCTTATAAGAATGGTATCAATATGCCTGACTTATCAGGAACTGAATTAGCTCAAGTTATTATTGACAGAGTAAGAGGTGGTATCTCTAACGATATGATTAGAAATATGTGGGCAGGATTGAAGTCAGGAGCAGGAATCCCTGCAGCAGCAGACTGTACTTATACTTCTATGGGAGCAGGTCTTTGGGACTTACTTGCAGCAGATGCTAACTTTGCTAACTCAGGAGTATTACAAAGAGTAGATGGAGCAGGAGTAGCAGCAGATTACAATGTAGTTACAGGAACAATCTCTATTGCAGATGTTGCTAAATTATTAGACAAAGCTTTTGCAGGCGCACCTGCTGAATTACAGCAAGTAGAAGCATCAGCAAAAAGAATGTTTGTTACACCAAATGTTTATAATGCTTACTACGCTTCTTTAACTTTAGTTGCTAACACAGGAGCAGTTGATTACGGACACTCTGAAGCACAAGCAGGAAAATCAAGATTATTCTACAGAGGAATTGAGGTTGTTGCTATGTATGAGTGGGACACAGCTTTAACTGCAAGAACAGGAGCAGATTTACCTGCTATCTTTACAGTAACTGATAAAGCAGGAGCAGCTTTCCAAGCAGCTAATGGAGTTATCTACACAGCTACAGCTAATTTATTCATTGGTACAGATGTTACTGCACCTGAGAATGAGTTAAAAATGTTCTATGATGAGGTTTCTGATAATATGCTTGTTCGTTCTTACTTCACAATGGGCTTCCAATACGGATGGACTAACTTGATTTATGGAGCTTGTTTAACATCATAATCTAACAGTAAATAGGGTGGGAGAAATTCCACCCTAAATACTTTTATTAATTTAAAAAAATAGAATAAAATGGCAATAACAAATGGAATTAATATAGGATGTGCTGACTTAATAGGAGCAGGAGGTATCAGAAATATACTTATTAGAACTTGGAAAGATACAGATGTAGTTCTGTATGGTAATACTTCTACTACTCACGAAGTAACTAGCATTAAAGATGGCTCAGGGTCGGCTACATGGTTTAACTATGAATTTAAGAATGAATTACCTGCTTTGACTGTTACTGCAGCTAGAGAAAATGGCTCTACATCTTACGAATGTAGTTTGACTTTTATGATGCCTGACATGGATAATGGAAAGGGAGCTGCATTACAAGGACTTATGGACACTTGTATGATGGTTTTAGCAGTAGGTAATAACGATAAGGTTTATGTTTTAGGTGCAAGTCAAAAATATGAAAATGAGGCTGAACCGGTTAGAAATCAAACCTATGTTAGTATGACAGGAGCTGAAGGTACTACAGGAGCAGGAATAAATGATGATAATGGTTGGACGGTAACACTAGCATGCAAGCAATGGGAGTCTTTACGTACACTTGCGAATGGTAAACTTACATTATATACCAATGCAGGCTCAGGAACAGGAACATCTACTACAATATAATTAATTAAAAAATAAAATAAAATGGCAATAGCAGATGGAATGGCAATAAATTGTGCTGACCTACAATCAGTAGGAGGAACAAGACTAATAGCTGTAAGGGCATATACTAGCACACAAGAAGTAGTTTTTGATGATTCTTTACATACAATTACTGAAATAGACCAAAGTAGTGGAGTTGGTGCAAATTGGGGTGTTTTTGAAAGTAGAATTGAATCTTCTTCATTAACATTAGCAGGAGCAAATGAAGGCAAACAATTCTCTACTTATGAGTGTACTTTGTCTTGGTTTATTCCGGGCTTGACAACAGCCCAATTTAATCAACTTTATAAGTTTGATGGAGATTGTTTAATGGCAATGGTTGTAGATAATAATGACATGAAGTCAGGAACAACAGAAGCAACAGGCGACCAATTACACAATAAGGTTATAGGGCTTTCTAATACTTTAGCAAATCAAGATACTAACGCTACAGAAAGAAGTCAGCAAGAGTGTAGATTAGTTTCTGTTGAAGGTGGTACAGGAGCAGCTTTCTCTGATGAGATTGGTGTTACAGTAACTCTTAAGTCAATACAATATGAAATACCTAGAGCTTACACGGGTACTATAAATCTTGGTGGTACAGGTTTAACTTTAACAACACAATAATAGTTTATACATAAGGGGGTGTATTAGTTAATAACACTCCCTTATTAATATCTTTTTAATATGTGTGATTGTAAGAACGAAAAAAGTGTAATTTTGATAAATATATATACAGAAATGGCAGAATATAAAGTAAATAGTAAGGCTCAGTTAGGATTATTACTAACAGGCAAGGGGGATGATAACATTCGTAGAGAGTTTGTAGATTTTAGAAAAGAATTAAGTCAAGCTGAATTAGCTTACGCTTATGAGGAATTAAATATAACTGATTGGATAGATAAAACTGATAAAGCAAATGAAAAATCAACAACCAAAAAATCAACAACCAAAAAAGCAACAACAATTACGGAAAACTCAGAAGAAGAATAACACTTTTGAGTTCGGAGTATTTGATTTAACAGTTCCACCTAGTATTACTGAAGTAAAAGACCTTAAATCACTTAATAATGATTGGGTGCCTTTTGGAGATGATAACTTATTTCCTCAGTATTTAGCAGAATTAAAGAGAAAGTCCTCCACACATAGGAGTGTATTAGCTCAAAAGACTGTATTTACAAGTGGGGCTAAATTTGTTTGTGAGAACGAATCATTAAGAGAGTTTATTGAGGATGTTAATGCTGATAAAGAATCTCTAAGAGATGTTTTCAAGAAGTTAGCAGATGATTACTATACTTTTGGTAATGCTTATATGGAGTGTGTTATATATGATGGAGGTGTAAACCTTTACCATTTAGATGCAACTACTGTAAGAATGTCTAAGACTAAGAAAGAGGTTTATGTAAACCCTGATTGGTGTAAGTATTGGAATCAAGACAAAAAAATAAAAAGACTACCTATATACCCTAGAGTAGCACATAACAAGTTTGTAATTCACTTTAAAGATTACGAGCCTACATTTAACTTTTACGGACTTCCTGACTATGTAGCAGCACTAGAGCATATATGTGTTGATTACGAAATTGGAAAATGGAATCATACTAAATTCTTAAATGGATTTCAGCCATCTGCTATCGTTGAGATAAGTGGAGATATGGGAGAAGAAGAAGCTCAAAAGATGGTTCACGAAGCTCAAAAGAAATTTGTAGGAGAAGGTAATAATGGTAAAATCCTATTTATAGTTAAGAATGGAGATACATCTCCTGCGAATGTTCAGATTATAAAAGATGACCAAGAAGGAAGTTGGATTGATTTACAACAGATTACCGACCAAAATATTATAACTGCTAATAGATGGCAACCATCACTTTCAGGTATTGTTAGTTCAGGTAAAATGAACAATTCAGGTAGTGAAATTAGAATTGCTTATGACTTGGTAATGACTACAGTAATAAGAGATACTTCTGAGTTAATATTAAATGGTATCAGAACAGTTCTTTATAATGAGCTAGGATATGACCCTAAAGATTTAAAGATTCATTATGAGCCACCAATCTCATACGCTAATGATGTAGATATTAAACAAGTGCTTACTATAAACGAGCAAAGAGCTTTAATTGATGAGGACTTGCCAATGCTAGAAGATGGAGATATGTTTGTATCGGATAGAGAAGTTATAGTAGTTGAAAAAGATAATGATGGAGATGGAGAGGTTGATGAGAGTAAAGAAATAACAGTAGAGCAATAAGATATGGGTAATACTAAACAATATAAAACACTAGTAAGTGCAGGAGAAGTAATTGATAAGACCTTCACTAACAAGAATACCGACCCTGTATTAGTTTCAGAGAACACTATTGTATTGTCTGAACTTGCTCATATTAGACCTTTATTAGGAGAAAAGTTTTATGCAGAGCTAAAGCTTGAACACGATACAGGAGCTTTGAGTGTTAATAATCAAGCATTTATGACTTACTACCTAGAAGATACCTTATCTTGGTTTGTTAGGTTTGAGGTTGTTAATGATATTATGAGTAATATATCATCTAGTGGAGTAGTTAATAATATAGATGAGTTCTCAAGAATAATAAGTCAAGACACATATAATACATTCAAGCAAGATACATATAGAAAGGCAGATATATTTGCTAACGATATGATGGACTTTTTGAATGGTACTGACCAAACAGGACTATACCCTACATTTGCTAGTAATAGACCTAAGAGTATGAGTGATACATATAAGAATCATGGAATGATATTCTATGATAGTATATATGGTTATAATGGTGTTGATGGTTGTTATAGCTGTGGAAATCCTTATGTAAGAGGAAAATCAAATTGTAATTGTTAAAATAATATAATATGGCTGCAAACGAACACAAGAATTTACAAGATGTAAACAGGCATAATCCTATGGGTTATGAACTAGCTAATAATGAAACGGTTCTATCTAAGGGCGCAGGTTCTAGTTCTGTAGCTAGGGACGGACAATTACAATGGGCGCCTAGAGCTACTATGGGTGTAACTAACTACAAGATGCAGGGATATACTTTTGGTACTAATAATTTTCAGTACGGAGAGGATATAGCTGATAATAAATCTCCATTCATAATGGATGTTGATTATGGACAATCTACTCTATCTGCAGGTTCTTTGGCTCCTAATCAATTTTTTAGAATTGGTCAAAGTTTTATTACTCCTGAAAATGCAAATATATCATCTATTGATGGTTGGGTTACAAGTAGTGGTTCTAATACTATTGAGGTTCTTATATGCAAGATTAGTCCTGACCCTTCTACTGCAAATATTGTTCCTACTTTACTTGCTACTTGTACTGTTGTAGGCGCAGCAAATAATAATTCTTTAGTAAGAATAAGACAAAGAATTATAGCCGAACCATTAATAAGAGAGGGAGATGTTATATTTCCAATGATTAGAGAGGTTACAGAAAGAGAGGGTTCAAATTTATATATGAACTTATCTATACAGACAATGACATTTACACCTCAAGTAGGTTGATAATGACAACTAAGGAAGAAATAATGTCAATGAAGAAAGATATAGGGTCTATTAATAGCAAAATGAATAGTATAGATTCAAAGTTAGATATGCTTACTGAGAAGTTATTAAATCCTGATACAGGGGTTACAGCTAGAGTCAATAGAAATACAGCAATGAGAAAGGTTTTAGTTAAAGCTATGTGGGTTATATATAGTATAACTTTAGGTGCTTTGATAAAGCTATTTACATCATAATGTCAAAAGACAGAAGCTATTACGATATTCAAAGAAATCAATCTCCACCTAGAATAATAAAGTATTTTAATTTATCTGAGTTTGATAGTCCTGATGAGGTTGATTCAGGATATAATATGGATTCTCATTTTATGAGAAAATTAGATGAGGCCAGAGAAATAGCAGGAATACCATTTAAGGTAAATTCAGGTTATAGGAGTGTATCTCATAACAAAAAAGTAGGTGGAGTAAAAAATTCATCTCACATTAAAATACCTTGTTGTGCGGCAGATATACAAGTAAAAGATAGCAGAGATAGATTCCTTGTAATCTCAGCAGCCATAAAAGTTGGTATAAATCGCATTGGAATTGGAAAAAATTTCATACATTTGGACACAGATAAACAAAAAAGCCAAGATATTATTTGGCATTATTATTAATAAAAAAAAAGAAAATGAAAGATTGGTTAATTAAAGCAATGTTAAAAAGTAAAAAATTCTGGTATGCAATATCAGCAGTAGTAGTTCCTGCACTCGTAACTTACTTAGGAGTTGGAGAAGCAACGGCAACAGATTTATTTCATTCTATTCTCGTTTTGATTTTAGGACAAGGAATAGCTGATTCATCAAAAAAATAGTGTATGTTTGTATTCCTTTTATGAGTGTTTTCATTTAGGAATAGTTAGTAGTTAAGAGTGAGAGGTTAATAACTTCTCACTTTTTTTTTATATATATAATTATTTTAATTAAATTTGACTATGAAAAAATCAGGCAAAAGACTAAGGCTATCATCTGATGAGGTTGAATTAATCAATGAATCAAGAGGGGAAGATTTAGATAATATTAACGGAAATACTGCTTTAGACATACATCTACAAGATAGAGGTATAGATAAAAAAGATATTGTTAGTGTTAAACATTGGCAGAATATGGGAGGGGATTTACGCTTTTCTATAGTAACTAAAGAACAATCTGCTATTGAGCAAACAGATTTATTAGAAGATGTTAAAGCTCTTATAGATAATCACGCACCTACTTATTCAAAAATTAAAAGAGTAAAGGGGGATAACTTATTAATTATAAATCCTGCTGATATTCATATTGGTAAACTAGCAGTTGCTTCAGAAACAGGAGAAGATTACAATACAGATATAGCTTGTGCTAGAGTATTAGAAGGTATTGAAGGTCTTATAAGTAAATCTCAAGGATTTAATGTTGATAGGGTATTGTTCTGTATTGGTAATGATATACTTCATACAGATGGAGTTCTATCTACAACTACTAGAGGTACATATCAGGACACAGATAAAAAATGGTGGCAACATTATGAGATAGCGTTAGAGCTTTATGTTAAATGTGTTGAGATACTTAGACAAGTAGCACCTGTAGATGTGGTTCATTCAATGTCTAATCACGATTTTCAAAGTGGATTCCATTTAGCTCACGCATTACAATCTTGGTTTAGAAAAGCTGATGATGTTTCTTTTGATATATCAGTTGCTAATCGTAAATATTATAAGTATGGTTCTAATCTTATAGGGCTTGAACATGGAGATGGCGCTAAGATGGATTTACTTCCTATGTTAATGGCTAATGAGAAACCAAAAGAATGGTCAGAAACTAGTCATAGATATTGGTATCTTCATCATATACATCATAAAGTTAAGTATAAGTGGTTAGATGGTAAAGACTTTATAGGTTGTACTGTTGAATATATGCGTAGTCCTTCTGCTGCTGATAGTTGGCACGCAGGTAAAGGATTCATTTCATCTCCTGCAGTTGAAGGCTTTATTCATTCAAAAAATTCAGGTCAGATAGCTAGACTTGTTCATTACTTCTAAAATTTAAACCCTTTAATAACTCTATCTATAGGGTATTTAATACTCTTAAAGATAAAGATAAGGATAAAGATAAAGATAAGGTTAAAGATAAATACTAGGTTAAAGATAAAGTATTTGTATATTATTTAGAAAAAACATTGTAAATATTTTGGTAGTTTAAAAAATTGTTGTATCTTTGCACAGAATTTAAGACAGACTAACTACTAACTAAACTCAAAACACAATGTCAAAAAACTTAACAAGCCCTTGCTGTAACTCAACTTACGAATTAGATACTTTAAGTTTTTGCTGTGGAGCAGAAATCGCAGAAGTAGGATTATGCTATTCCTGTAAAGAACACGCAGAACCTGAAGGATATGTATGTGATGAGTGTGAAGGTTACTTTGATACACCTCAAGATAAAATACATAGCTGTGGATTTTGTGGAGAGGATTTAATTGATGACATAAGTTATTGTTCAGGAGATTGTTCTGTTGCAGATAATTCAGAAAGAGTATAATTATTAACTAAAACTATTTAAAATGGTAAAAACACAAACGAGTGATATTCTACAACACTTAAAAGATGGTAGAAAGCTTACACAAAAAGAAGCTATTAATGAATACGGAGCATATAGATTAGCTGCAGTAATTCATTCCCTAAGAAATCAAGGACACAATATAGAGTCTACTAGGTTAGATGTGCCAACTAGGTATAAGAATAAAGATGGTAAGACAAGAATGGCTAATATATCTGAGTATAAATTATCATCAGATTATAAAGATATAATAGATACTTTAAGTCCTGAAAAAAATATGGTAGATGAATTTATGGATTACTTAAATAGTATAACAAGTACACATTCAAAGTAATGGGTAGACAGAAAGATATTTATATGGAAATGAAGGAGCAAGAACTTGCTAATCAAGAAACGAGTATTAATCAAATCAATAATAAAGTGAAAAAAGTAAATGTAGAAGAAGCAACTATGGTAAAAGAAACTAAAGAAGAAACATTAAAAAGATTATTCCTAGCTAATGGGTTGGTCAAAGAAGATGTTCACAAAGACCCAAGAGGTTTTGTAATTATTAAAAGGTCAGGAATAGATAAGATTGTTTCAAGACAAAACATTCAGGTAGCTTACGAGCCTGTTACAATGACTCCTGAGTGGGTAGTGATAAGAGCTACTGCTAGTATGAGAACAGGAACAGGAGAACATGATGTTAGAAATATGATGAGTTTCGGAGAAGCTGCAGATAATAACCTTATGGGTGGTGCTAAGAAATTCCCTGTAGCTATGGCTGAGAAAAGAGCTATGAGTAGAGTTGTTTTAAAGATTGCAGGATTCTATGAGCAAGGAGTGTTTGGTCAAGATGAAATGGCTGACTAATGGATTGGATGGATGAGGTTCTTGATGGACAACCATTGGAAGCAGAGATGTGGAAGATAGGATATATTGAGAACCTCTTGCATTACACTTCAATACCTAATTGGGAGCAGAGTGAAATACTCAACTCTTTAGATGTTCTTAATGATTTAGATGCAGATAAAATTATTAAGTATATAAAAGAAAATGAAGTTCACTCAGACCCTAAACATCAGTATGAAGCAATGAGAAAAAATGGAATGTTTAACGAAAAAGAATATTAAAATGAAAAATGATTATGAAAAAGTAAGAACTTCAAGAAATGAACTTGAAGCAATCCTCAGAATAAGAGGAATATCAAAACAAAGATTTGGAAGAATATTAAATATTAAAGGCTCAACTATTGAGAAGTATTTAGACAATCCATATCATTTAAGGTATTATCAAATGCAAAGGCTATCTCAATTTTTAAATGTAGGAGTTAAAGATATTGTAGACATTATAGAGATTGATTTAAAAGATGGTATGATTGTAGTGCAAGGAGAGGATAACTTTTCAGCAGTAGAGTCTTTATCAACCAATAGACATGAATAGATATAAACTAGAGCTAACTAAAGAAAGAGATGAGCAAATCATAAAGGAGATATGTTCTAGGTATAATGTTGAGTGGTCTACCATACTATCAAAGAATAGGGTAAGAGTAATCATAGATGCTAGAAGGCTTTATTGTGGCTTATTAAGGAATGTCTTTGGATTGACATTTCATCAGATAGGAAAAATACTTAATAAAAATCACGCAACAATAGTTCATAATACTAAAATTCACGATAACTTTGTAAGAATTTTAAAGTCTTATAAAAAGAATTATGAAGAAATAGAATCTATGTTTTATTTGAATGAAAATTATTACGAACATGAAGTTCTATCAGTTGAAAGAAAAATGGATTTATTATCAGCAAGACTTAATAGTTTAATAGAAAAGAAAAACGAGTACAAATTAAAAATTAAAAAACAAAAAAATGGCAGACAAGAATTATGTAGTAAGTAGTATCAAAAAGGTAACTACGCAGTATGGAGAATTATTTAATGCAAGTTTCAAAATGGATGAACTTCAAAAAATGTCCAAGAGAGGTTGGGTAAACATTACAATAGCAGAAAGGAGAGAGCCTTCAGAGAAAGGAGCAACTCACTATGCTTATGAGAACACCTATGAAGCACCAAAAGAAGTAACATCAGATAAGGTTAAGGAGGATGATGACTTGCCTTTCTAAATAATATTAAATTAACTGCTAAATTATTTGGTGGTTACAAATATTATTCGTATCTTTGTATAAGATTTGAGAGGGTATCTACCCTTTCATTTCTTTTACAACTAACTATTCACTAAAACACAAAACACATGAAGAAAGAGCTACTAGCACGAAAGGAATTATTGATTGAAGTTTTATCTGTTCAAACCACAAGTGGTAATGAATTTGATATGATTGCATACATACACAGGTTCTGCAGAGAGAATGTACCATCAGCAGAAGTTGTAATTAAAAACAGCAATATATATGTAACTAAAGGTAAAGCAGAAGCATACCCTTGTATTATTGCACACACAGATACAGTACACGATATACATAAATTTTATAAAGTCTTTGATGATGATAACTGCTTGTTTGCATTTAACTCAGAATCAGGTACTCAGGTTGGCGTAGGAGGAGATGATAAGGTAGGAATATGGTTAGCATTAGAGATGTTAATGATGACAGACAATCTAAAATGTGCTTTCTTTCATTCAGAAGAAATTGGATGTGTAGGTAGTGCTGATGCAGATATGGATTGGTTTAAAGATGTAGGTTATTGTTTTCAGGGGGACAGGAGAGGTAACAATGACTTTGTTAATAATATATCAGGTAAATTATTCAGCAAAGCTTTTAGTAGAGCTATAGCCCCTTCATTAGCTTATCATGATTACTCAGAATCATCAGGTTCTATTACAGATGTAGGTCAGTTGGCTGACAATGGTATTGGAGTTTGTGTAGCTAATATGAGTTGTGGTTATTATGCACCTCATTCAGATGAAGAAATAGTAGAGTTTCTTGATTCTAATAACTGTTTAAATATGATAGATATGCTTGTTAAGTCTTTAGGGTGTAATAGGTTTGAATACAATAGAGAAGTAGAAAGTTATAGTTGGGGAGATTTCAATGGTGCTAGTAAAGATTATTGGTACGGAAACTATGGGGTTTCAGAGGTTAAGAATAATGAGGATGGAGATGAGTCTTGTTACTATTGTGGTTGTACTGAACTTATGGATAGTGAGTTTACTGATAGTGAGTATGATTGTAGATATTGTCCTGACTGCAGTAGTGATATTGTTTTAGCAAGTAAAGAGCCACTAGACTACAACGAAGTAGAACTTGACTATGATGATGTTACAGATAGTTATGATGTTGAGTTGGTAGATAAAAAGATAATGGAAAGAGAATTAACCTTAATAAATAAATAGATATGAAAGAGAATAAGGAAAGATTAAAGCTAATATGCAGAGATATATTAGATGATAAAATATCAAGAGAAATGCTTAAAGCGTTTGCTAACTCATATCTTAATTTAATTAAAAAAACTAAATAATATGGCAAAGAGATTTACAGATACAGACAAATGGAAGAAAGGGTTTATAAGAAGTTTACCTGCTAAGTATAAAATGTTTTGGTTATATATCTTAGATGATTGTAACCACGCAGGAATATGGGAAACTGATTTTGAAGTAGCATCAATAAGAATAGGCAGCAAGATTACTGAAGCCGAAGCATCAAGAGTTATGGCTAGTCAGGTAAAGGTATTTGATGGAGGTAACAAATGGTTTATACCTAAGTTTATTGACTTTCAATACGGAACTCTTAATGAGAACTCAAGACCTCACGCTGCAGTTATAAAGCTTTTAGATAAGTATGATGTGTACAATATTGAAGGCATCAGTCCTGTTGATGTAGCAGGGCTTCCAAATGAGATAGCCAAGCCTATTATAAAGCGATTTAAAGAACCTACTATAGTTGAGGTTGCTGAGTATTGCCTTGAGAGAAAAAACAAGGTGTGTGGCGATACATTCATAGACTTTTATGCAAGCAAAGGTTGGATGGTAGGAAAGGTAAAGATGAAAGATTGGAAAGCTTGTATTAGGACTTGGGAAAAAAACTCAGTTAATGATAAGATAGGCAGGAAAGAAATAGCTAATAAAGATTATAATAAATTTTAATATGAGAACACTAGAGGAAACACTAAAGAACGCTACGCACATTAAGGTAAGAGATTACAAGAGGTATTCTTTTGGAACTCATGATGAATGTATGAAACTGTTTAAGGAAGCGTTTATGCTTGTAGACAAAACAGTTAAAGAGTATAAGCACCTGCCTGAATATGATGAGGTTATAAAGTGGCTATCAGATACGGAGGGTAAAGGTTTGTTTCTTTTAGGTAATTGTGGTAGAGGTAAGTCTATAATACTTACAGGGGTTATACCTTTAATATTTAACGCTAAGATAGGCAAGATACTAAAGCCTATATCAGCTAGAAAACTACACACAGTTACAGAATATAAAACTCCATTCATTGTTATTGATGACATAGGTACAGAGGAAATTGTAAATGACTATGGAACTAAGATAGATGCTGTTGAGGATGCAATATTTGAAGCTGAAGATGATTTAAAGCTACTACTATTAACATCTAACCTAGATGCTTCCTCTATAAAGGAAAGGTACGGAGAGAGAATATACGATAGGATAAGGAGGTTGTGCAAGGTAGTGTTTATGAGGGGAGATAGTTTAAGAAAATAATTATGAAAATGAAATACAATAAAAAATATTATCTATCTTTGCCTTATAAAGAAAAGATAAACCTGTTGCAAAGACTAATAGATGTAGGAGATTTTAACTCCTACTCTGTAATAGCAGATTATGGTGGTATAGAGCCATCTTTACTGAACAAAGAATTTGAAAGAAGTATGAAAAGAAAACACTTTCTTTCTACAAAAAAAGACAAAACTCTGAAACTCAATTAATAATTAATAAAGGGTAAGACCTACAAAGCTTTTAATTTTTCAGTCAGAGTAGTAAAGGGGGGGTGTGGTTACCTCCCCAATACAATTAACAAATAAAAAAGAAATTATGATATTTTTAAAAGTAATAGTTGTAGCTATTGGATTATTCA
>Ga0308012_10000220_pt1 | contig 36602 bp, 26 predicted proteins | sample Neamet179_FD_203133 | JGI IMG/M metagenome (GOLD analysis project Ga0308012, IMG submission 203133) | Marine microbial communities from water near the shore, Antarctic Ocean - #179 | ecosystem: Environmental > Aquatic > Marine > Unclassified | place: Southern Ocean | collected 2014-07-25 | reverse complement strand
CCTCCCTCTCCGCCATTTTTTGAGCGCCCGTAGCTCAGCTGGATAGAGTACTCGGCTACGAACCGAGCGGTCAGAGGTTCGAATCCTCTCGGGCGCGCCATTTTCCCAAAAATAGCGCTTTTTATGGAACAACCGGTCAAAAATCTAAGATTTTTCCCGTTCCCCTGCATTTCTTTTGTACCCTAATGCCGTATTGGCTTCATAGCTGAACTAGGTCTACCTTTTAGATCTTCTCAGGGTGTTTCTGTGGCACGTCACTTTACTCTACAGTAATCCATTCGAGCCATAGACTAGTCTGACCGACAGTCTGAAATTGCTGTTTCTGAAAGAATTAAATCAAGCGTTTCGAGTAACATTGCAATATCATCTGCTTCGATTGTCAGTGGAGGCCTAATTTTCAACACGTTATTGTTGGGGCCTTCCAAGCCGGCAAAAATTCTGTAATCTCGCAGGCGATTCACCACATAGGTGGCAACGTCTGGTGCAGGTTTTCGGTGCGACTGGTGGGTGACAAAATCGACACCAATAAAGAGTCCCATTCCTCGGACATCGCCGATAATTGCATGTTTTTCTTTCAACATGTTCAAACCTTCAAGCGCCTGCTTACCAATCATAAGCGCATTGGCCTGCAAAGCTTCGTCATCCACAATATCAAGTACCTCCTTGGCCACGACGCAAGACAAGGTGGAGCCACCAAACGTAGAAAAGAACTCAGGGCCTGCGGCAAAGCTGTCTGCAATTTCTCTGGTTGTAACTACCGCCCCGATTGGGTGGCCGTTACCTATAGGTTTACCAAGAACAACGATGTCAGGCACGACTTCTTGCTGCTGGAAGGCAAAATAATACTCTCCTAGACGACCCAAACTAGTTTGTACTTCGTCGGCTATGCAGAGCCCACCGGCAGCACGAATTTTACGATAAACGCTTTGCAGATAACCTTTTGGTGGAATAACCTGACCCCCAACACTTGGAAAGGTTTCCGCGATAAACCCAGCTAATTTTCCACCGACCTGATTTATTCCCTTAATGGCATCATCTACCTGTTGCGAATATAGATGTGCACAGTCAGCCTCAGGTTGACGAAACCTACCACCATAAACATCAGGTATATCCATCAACCAAACCCAGTCAGGCTTGCCAACACCACCAGGGGCATTGAATTTGTACGCTGAGATATCAATTGCCCCAGTGGTATTACCATGATAACCATGATCAAGTGTCACCATATCCTTACCACCTGTATACGCTCGTGCCAAACGAAGCGCCAGCTCGTTAGCCTCTGATCCAGAATTGACAAAAAAACAAACAGAAAGCTGTTCAGGCATTTTTGAAGTCAATTTGCGCGCGAGTGCAGATTGCGCTGGATGCAGGTAACGGGTATTGGTATTCAGGCGTTTTAATTGCTCACTGATTCTTGCTTGCAAACGGGGGTTTGCGTGACCAATATGTGGCACGTTGTTATACGCATCTAAATAAGGCCGACCCCATTGATCAAACAAGTAGTGCCTCCAGCCACGCAGTAGCATCACTGGCTTGGTATAGCTCAACTTCAGATTTGCGCCAAAATCATTCTGGCGTTGCTGCAGTACCACTGATTCGTTCAATGAAACGTAACCAACTTTCTCATCCGGCAGATTCAACAACGCAGCTGGATTGGGGCACAATGCGTTCCAGAAATCGCGTTCGTCCGGATCTGCAACTCCAGGCCAGTCAGATCCTAAGCCTTCAATACCCATTGCCAGTTGAAGATGTAAATGAGGTGCCCAACCACCGTTCTGTTCGGGCGTTCCTAGCGCAGCGAACACTTCACCGGCCTTAAGTTCTTGACCCTGACGTAGGCTCTGACAGACCGCAGGATTAAGGTGCCCATACAGACTGTAAAAGCTGTCTCCATGGGGTGTCTTGTGCTTAATGATAACCATCCCGCCATAGTCAAGGGACTCCAGTCGATTTTCTATGACTGTAACCACGCCGTCCAGCGGAGCACAAATTTGGGTAGCCGTTGGTGCGAAAATATCAACACCAAGATGGACAGTACGACGATTGCTCGCTTTCCACGAGTTAAGCCGAAAAGCGTTATTGGTATAGATTAATCTGGGTTCGTTGTAATATCCCAGGGAGATGCCTGATGCAGCGGCGGTATCATCTCCTAAAGTTAATGCTTCCCATGCCGTAAGCTCAAACGGATTTTGCGGTACACTGCATCCTTCCACCGACAGAGTACGGCAGGGTGCTTTATCCAGTGCCATACCAATGATGGCAGCACAGTTCCCACGCACCTCCTGCGACAAATAGCGCCCCACCCTCGCAGCAGATTTGGTTACAGGCAAGCCACAGGCAACCCGTAATCTTGCAGTGACTAAAGAATGTACAATTGAAGAATTTTCAAGAAACCGCCACGCTGGTCCTTGTGAAATAACCACATAGGGATCGTCTGGTTTGTCGAGAGCTTCAATCGTTGAATTGACTACACTCACCGCCAAGCGACTGCGCAGTAAAGGATAGATCAGATGTATTTCGTCGTCATCCAAAGGCAGCACTGCATGGTAAGCTGCTATAAGAGAACACAATGCTTGCTCAGGCTGAGTGTGATCGAGCACGATATAGGCGCCTGCGATAGCAAGATCACAAACCCTTGGGGAAGAACACATATCACCAAAATCTACAATGCCAGAAATCTTAGGCTCGTCGTCCAGGCTTGCACTAACCAGTAGGTTGTAATCATTAATATCATTATGTGTGGCGAATGATGGCAGAGCCCGAATAATATCAAGCTGTTCATGGTAATCCGCCATCACCGATGTCAGTAACTCCCTTCTTAGAGGATCGGTAATAAACGTCAGGCTATCGTTAATCCAAGCAGCCTGCGTAAGATTCCATTTAAAATCTCGCTGCAGCGACTTGTGCTGAAAGCCTTCCAGTGCCAAATGTAAATTCGCGATTGAGGTGCCGAGCTGACTGATCAGATGAGGAGACTTTGGAGTGAAACCGGCGTAGTCCACACCTTCAAGGAAAGACAGAACCCATACCAGCCGAACATTACCAACTTCATCTATCAGCGTCTCAAAACTTCGCTTTGCTTTTGATGGGACGACTGAAGGGATACTAACCAGTTGCGAACTAGAGTGAATATGCTCTAATGCTTGGCACTGCATATCTACCAGGCCCACATCACATCCTGGCCTCATTACTTTCAGCAAAAAACGACTACCATCGGCAGCCTCGGCCTTGAAGTTAAGATCAAATTCGCCGGCCAGCGCGGTTAGCTGGGTCTTGACTCCCCAAGACTGTAGCAGGCAATTCTCCCAATGGTGACTCATTTTAAGCACCAGGTACTGTTGTTCTTCTCGACAAAGCGGGGCATGTTCATTTGGTCTTCGTAGTATTCACAAGGTGATAATGGCTGTAGAACATATTATCACCTGATACTGCCACTTCCAAGGAAGGACTAGGGGTCAGGTTCCTATGTACCCGTATATAAAAAGTTAACCGGAGGTAGTTGTTAGATTAGGGGTATGTGAATCAACTTACTCATCAAAAAGTGTACCTTGTGTGTAATACCAGTGGCCATCCTGCCATAAAAAATCACTATTTTCGTGTATCCGGTAGGCTCGCCCGTGAATCTTGTAACGCGCTATAAATTCTACCTGCCCTTGGGAATCTTCTTGAGCCCCATCATTTTTGGTGACGATTTTAAGGCCCAGCCACTGTTGCTCGATTTCAAAACCCACGTCTTTAGGGCGTGTACTAGGGTGCCAAGTTTTTAACAAGTAATCTTGGTTATGCAGACAAAAAGCCGTATAGCGTGAACGCATTAAGGCCTCTGCTGTTGTAGCTGGATGGGAGCCGCTGAGTGCAGGGCCGCAGCATAATTCAAAATTCGCACCAGATTTGCAATAGCAATGGGTGGTTTTTAACTTAGCAGAACTCGCCTTTATTCTGCTCATAACAATTTATCAATAGCACGGGTTAGGCGCCAAGACGTGGGCGATGTCCACTGGCTATACCGGTCAATAACCTGGCCATCCTTATCAATGAGGTATTTGTTAAAGTTCCAACTGGGTTCACTTTCTTTTTGTGTTAAGTGCTGAAATATAGGGTGAGCGTTAACCCCGGTCACTTCAATGGTTTGGCTCATTAAAAAGGTGACGCCAAAATTATAAAAGCATACTTTAGCAGCCTCTTCTTCGTTCTTTGCTGCTTGATCAAAAGCGTTGCTTGGGAATCCAATAATTACCAACCCTTGGTCTTTGTATTGTTGATGCAACTCTTCTAGGCCTTCAAATTGACCAGTAAAGCCGCAGTCGCTAGCGGTGTTAACCAGCAATAGTGGCTTTCCAGCGGTAACGGTACACAGGTCTAACGGTTTGTCGGAATGGAGTTGTTTTAACTCATGCTTGAGCCATGATGCACATGATGCCAAAGCAGTGTGTGAGGTAAATAGGCCAATGAGAAGACCCAGTAAACAATGTATAACGCGTCGTGTAGGCATAATAAGAGATATCCGCATCTTTATTTATAATCAATATGTATAACAAATGGTCATAAAGTCTTTATTTTGGAATAAAAAACTTGATATGCTCAAGCTAGTGTTTTAATTCTACAACAAAGGAAGTGTTTCATGAAGTTAGAATCTTTGGCGTTACATCACGGCTATACATCCGAAGCCACCACTAAGGCAGCGGCAGTGCCTATTTATCAAACCACCTCGTATACGTTTGACGACACGCAACATGGTGCAGATCTATTCGATCTTAAAGTGGCGGGCAATATATATACTCGAATTACCAACCCCACTACGGCAGTATTGGAAGAGCGTGTGGCGGCAATGGAAGGCGGTATTGCCGGTTTAGCGGTTGCCTCCGGCATGGCGGCGATCACCTATGCGATACAGTGCATTTGTGAAGTAGGCGATAACATTGTTAGTACTAGCCAACTGTATGGTGGCACTTACAACTTGTTTGCTCATACCTTCCCTCGTCAGGGTATTGAAGCCCGCTTCGCCTCCCACGATGACTATGCAGCCCTTGAGGCGCATATCGACAGCCGCACCCGAGCTATTTTTTGCGAGTCTATCGGCAACCCAGCGGGCAATATTGTTGATATTGCAAAATTGGCTGAAATTGCCGAACGCAACGGTGTGCCTTTGATGGTAGATAACACGGTAGCCACACCGGTATTATGCCGACCTATAGAGCATGGTGCACATATAGTCATTCACTCCTTAACCAAATACATTGGCGGCCACGGCACTACTATTGGCGGTATGATCGTTGATTCTGGTAAGTTTGATTGGGTGAAGAATAAGGATCGTTTTGCTGTACTTAATACCCCAGACCCTTCTTATCATGGAGTAGTGTATACCGAAGCCTTGGGCGCAGCGGCTTATATTGGTCGTTGTCGTGTGATTCCATTACGCAATACCGGCGCTGCTATTTCCCCCCACAGTTCGTTTATGTTGATGCAAGGGCTAGAAACTCTTTGCTTACGTATGGAACGCCATTGCGACAATGCCGAAGCCGTAGCTAAGTACTTACAAAACCATCCTAAAGTGGAGTGGGTAAACTACGCGGGCTTAGACAGTAGTCCTTACAAAGCTCTGTGTGAAAAAATTTGCGGTGGTAAAGCCTCAGGCATTGTAAGCTTTGGTGTGGCCGGTGGTCGTGAAGCGGGTGGCCGTTTTATAGATGCCTTAGAGATGATTTTGAGGTTAGTAAATATTGGTGACGCTAAGTCTTTGGCGTGTCATCCAGCCAGCACCACGCACCGCCAGTTAGATACAACAGAGCTTGCTGCTGCAGGGGTATCAGAAGATTTAGTGCGTATTTCCGTGGGTATTGAACACGTGAGTGATATCATTGCTGATATTGAACAAGCACTAGAAAAGGTATAACCCACTGTGTCCACGCCACTAGCCACTCCAACAGCTATGCCAGAAGGTAATCCTTCGTTACGCACCATTGCTATGCCTGCCGACGCTAACCCCGATGGCGATATTTTTGGCGGTTGGATCATGTCTCAAATGGACATATCTAGTGGTGTGTTTGCCGCTCATGTGGCCAAAGGGCGAGTTGTTACGGTGGCGGTGGATGCCATGACATTTCATAAGCCAGTGTATATTGGCGACGACGTGAGTTGTTACTGTAGTGTAGCAAAGCGCGGTAATACGTCTATTACCGTGCATGTGGAAGCGTGGGTTAGGCGTCATCACAGCGACACGGTAGCAAAGGTGACACAAGGGATGTTTACCTTTGTGGCAGTAGACAGCAACGGTAAACCAAAACCATTACCTAGTATTTAATCACAGTGTTTATTTTTTCTACAGCTTAGACATCTTTCTGGTGAGGGCATTATAGTGATGCAAGAAGTGACGCAGAAAAACATACTTTTCATCATGCTAGACCAGCTACGAGCCGACGCCTTGTCTTGTTATGGTAACAGTCTGGTCGATACGCCCAACATAGACCGTTTGGCAGCGAAAGGCGTGCAGTTTAATCGCTGTTATATTCAGGGTACTAGCTGTGGCAATTCCCGTGCCTCCTATTATACCGGCCGACACGTTCGTTCTCATGGTGCCAGCTGGAATGGCTGGGCCACGCGTGCAGATGAGCTCACTATGGCAGATCACCTTTTGCCCTGTGGTTTGCAAACTTATTTGATGGGCAAAACCCACATGAAACCAGACTTAGCCGGTATGGCACGACTAGGTATTGAGCCGCAATCAGAATTGGGCCGTTTTATTAGCAATGCGGGTTTTAGTAATGGTGAACATGATGATGGGTTGCATACTATTGGATCTGCAGGTAGTTATGGCGGTATAGAACCGGCATATTTCGATTATTTAAGACGCCAAGGTTATGCTGCTGCTAACCCATGGGCTCAATGGGCTAACGCCATGACGGATGAAGCGGGCGTGCTGCGTAATGGCATGTTTTTAAAACACGCTCATTTACCGGCGGGCATAGATAAAGCCCATTCTGAAACCGCCTATACAACGGATCGTGCCATTGACATGATCAAGCAAATGGATGCTTCAAGTTGGTGTTTGCATGTGTCTTACATTAAGCCTCATTGGCCTTTGGCTGCACCCGAGCCTTATCACCAAATGTACCGTGGTATGGATTTGCCAACACCCAATAAAAGCGATTCAGAAAAACACCAAGCGCACCCGCTTTATCAAGCCTTTATGCAGCAACCCCATAGTAAAACCTACGCACAAGATGACTTTCGGAATCATGCTTTGCCCACGTATTATGGCTTAGTGAAAGAAATTGACGACAACCTTGGGCGGTTATTTGCTAGCCTAGAACAGCAGGGCCAAAGTGAGCGCACGATGATCGTTTTAACCTCAGACCATGGGGATTATTTTGGTGATCATTGGTTGGGAGAAAAGGACTTGTTCCATGATCCAGTCACGCGTGTGCCGTTGATTATTATGGACCCTACTAGTGCCGCTGATGGAAGCCGTGGTACCCAGTGTGATGAGTTAACGTGTGCTATAGATCTAGTGCCCACGTTTGTAGAGTGGGCCGGTGGTGAACCGCAGTGGCAATGGTTAGAAGGACAGTCTTTGTTACCGGTATTGCACCACTCTCCATCATCACAACAAACTCAACCAGCAGTAATATCAACATCAGCTGCGCGGTCTTATGTGGTTTCTGAGTGTGATTATTCGGCCATGGGCTTTGCTGGAGCATTAGGCCGCAATAGTTATAACGCACGTATGACCATGTTGTTTGATGGGCGCTACAAGTATATCCATTGCCTTGGGTTTAAACCCATGCTTTATGACTTACAGGAAGACCCACAAGAGCGTGTAGATTTAGGTAGAGACAAAGGCTATGTAGATGTTCGTAGCCAGCTAACGGAGCAAATGATGGATTGGTCTGCTGGGTTAAAAAATAGAGTCACGGGCAGTGAATCTATGGTGCAACAGCGCATGGGTAAATCTGACGAGAAAGGGATATTGATTGGTTACTGGCAGCAAGAAGATGTGCCTCAGGCCCTGCAGTTGGACCCAGAGGTGCCGCTTAAATAGGTTAAGCGGCCTTTTGTTAATCGTTCTCGGCGGTAGTGATTAGATCAAAAACCTGTTCTCGTTCTGATAACACTAGCAATAATGCAAGGTCACCTGGTTGCAGTTGATCTAGAATTTTCTGAGCGCCTGCTGCGGGACCATCAGCTAGCATAAGTTGGTGTGCCAACATACCTTGTTGTTTGGCTTGTTGATGAGTGAGCTGGGTCGTATCGCCTAGCTCTCTACCACGCAAATATTGCGGTAATTCAGCAGCCATTAAAACGTCAGGTTTAAGGGTCAGAGCACTTTGGGTAGCGTCTAAAATGTCTCGGTTAGATCGATCTCCAGCATGACTAATCATCACAAAGCGTCGTTTGGCAGGAATGCTAGCCATAGCGTTTGTTACTGCCGAAATGGAGTGGGGGTTATGGGCAAAGTCTACAAATACACGGGCACCGTTTACGGAAAATTCGTTGCAACGGCCGGGATTGTCTTTGGCGTCGTTGTTAAAACCACACAAGCCCGTTGCAATGGCATCATCATCAATTCCCATGGCTTTGGCTAAGCAGAGCGCACCTAGTGCGTTACGGATATTGTAATCGGCTGCACCACCCATGGTTATGGGGATGTCTTGAACCTTAACGATTGAGCATGCTCGTTTACCATCAAAATACACTAGATGATCTTCCTCTAGCCATGCGCATGTGAGGCCCTTGTTTTTGGCATCGGTAATGAGACCATGCGCAGGATCAAGTGAAAACCAGCATAGATTGGCTTGGGTTCTGCGGGCCTCATCAACTACATAGTCGTCGTCAGCGTTAAGCACCAGTATGCCATCAGAGGCTAAGGTACGGTGTACGGCAAATTTTGCAACAGCCAGTTCTTCTACGGTGTTAACACCGTATTGGCCAAGATGATCGGCAGCAACGTTAGTGACTAGTGCCGCTCGAGCTTGACGCAAGGGCAGGCCGCGCCGCAATATGCCCCCTCTGGCTACTTCTAAGAAAGCCACTTCTAAGCGCTTGTCTCTGAGTAACATCCGTGCCCCACCTGGGCCAGAGTAGTCACCGTAATCGAGTATGTCATCACCCACTCGAACAAATTCTGTAGACGTGATTCCTGCTGTTAAGCCTGCTGCAGTGCCAATGGCCGAACATAATCGAGTGCTGGTGGTTTTGCCATTAGTACCCGTGATTAAAGCCACGGGCACATCATGTAAATTGGCCCAGTTCACGTCCTCGGGTTTGGGTAGATCGAATACGGACCATGTTTGAGACCCGATACCGTGGCCTAAAGATAGCTCATCATCATCACATAACACATCAATTTCGTGGCTGTTAGCTGCGCTAATTAGAGCCATTAATGCTGGATTAGCTTCACGCTGGCTGACCTTGATAAGATCGTCAATCATGACGTCAAAATTGTTTGGAGCTACGTTTAATAGTTCTGCCGCAGTATAGTGCCAAGCCGTTTGACAGGCAAACATGGCGGTATAAAGCTGGTCCATCGGAGAGGACACCGCAAGGTTTGCACCAGTGTCGAAACGTCGATCAATAATCTTCTCTTGTTTCCAACCTATGGCATCAAGCACCCGCCTAGCCTGTTGACGCCAAACTGGAATCACCTGGTCAAGGTGTTCGCTAGGACATAAAACATCTAAATTTGCGCCCACATGACTCCATAATAATCCTGGGCCAGTGAGCCTACGAAAATCGTCAAGTATGAGGTCATCATTTGAACTGCAGCGAATATCTAGCGCCGCTTCAATTGTGTCTGCAGCTTCAGTCATAACTTAGTCGCCGTCTTCGTCGTTGTTTCTGGCTAGACGCACACCGCGCTCATCCCGGATGATAGTGTCGCCTTCTTCAAGTAATTCTTCCATGCCCACATCGTTACTGTTGTCCATAGAAGGGTGAACGTCAAGATCCGTTTTTTGTTCATTTTTTAGATAGATTATTTGTTTCCAGCACCGGGTGATGTTGTCACCAAATACCATCAGTAAATCGCCATCTTTGGCCATGTGTAATGCGGTATCTACAGCTTCTTGCTCAGATGCAATGACGCTGATATTGCATGCGTCCACACCATTATTTAGCAGCCCTTGTTGTAACATCATGGGCACTTCGTCATGGCCTCGTTTACGACGATTGTCATCGGCCTTGCAAATGTAGTGATCAAAGTGACCCGCCAAAATTTCTGCAGCCTGGTAGATGTCCTGATCGCGACGATCTCCAGGTGCTGAAAGCACAGCAATACGGCGACCCTTTACGTCTAAACGGGTGACTAAATCTGCCATTGCGCGGAATGCTGCAGGGTTGTGGGCATAGTCTAGGATAACTTTAAATGGGTGCTCGTTAAATACGTTGGTGCGGCCTGGGGCTTGGAAGAAGTTAGTATCGAAAGTGCGCAAGCCGTGACGAATGTTGTCTAATTCCACATCAAAGCTGTAAGCCATGGCAACGGCAAACATGGCATTTTGCACGTTATGCATTGCCTTGCCTTCCATAGTGGCTGGGATCAAATGTGACCAAAGCACAGGGATGTGGGTGCCTTTGTCATAAATAGCAATCATGTCACCGTTCATGCCTTTTTCCAGCACTAAAGCACGGCCGCCGGCACGAATATGTTCTTTTACCAAGCTGTGGTCGGAATTCATAGTGACGTAACAGATGCGTTCGGCACTGGCAAAATCGGCCATCCTTAAGCAGTGGATATCGTCAGCATTGAGTACAGCGGTGCCGGTAGCAGATTCCACTACCACACGTTTTACAACGGCGAGCTGTTCTACGGTATCGATCCCACCTAAGCCTAAGTGATCGGCAGTGACGTTAAGGCAGGCGGCTACATCGGAACTTTGGTAACCCAAACCGCTGCGCAATAGGCCACCGCGAGCGGTCTCCATTACAGCAAAATCTACCGTGGGATCGCGCAACACTATTTGTGCTGAGGCTGGCCCTGTCATGTCGCCTTTAACGCTAAGCTTACCATCCACATATACGCCATCCGTAGACGTCATGCCTACCGTATGACCACTGGCTTTCATGATGTGGCCAAGCATACGGGAGGTGGTTGTTTTGCCGTTGGTGCCTGTGATTGCGGCAATTGGAATTTGAGTTAATGCACTTGGTGGGAATAACATGTCGATGACTTTACCCGATACGTCCCGTGGCGTGCCTTCGCTTGGGGCTACGTGCATGCGGAAACCGGGTGCTGCATTCACCTCTACAATGGCTCCGCCAATTTCCTTATAGGAACGACTAATGTCATCCGTAAGGAAATCCACACCACCTACATCAAGGCCAACGGCCATAATGGACCGCACGGCCATATCACGGTTGTCTGGGTGCACCACGTCGGTTAAATCGATGGCAGTGCCACCGGTAGAAAGGTTGGCAGTGTCGCGCAAATAAAACAGCTCATCCTTGGGTAATACGGTATCTTTGTTCACGCCGCCTTCTTCCATGAGTCGGGTGGCTTGTTTGTCCAATGATAGCTTAGTGAGGACTTTTTCATGGCCAACACCGCGGCGAGGGTCGCTATTTACAACCTCAACTAGCTGTTCGATAGATAGTTGGCCATCTCCCACTACGTGTCCAGGTACGCGTTTGGCTACGGCAACGAGTTCGTTGTTGACAACTAACATGCGGTGGTCAAACCCAGTGATAAAGCTTTCCACCAATACAGCACGGCTGGTGCCTTGATCTTTGGCAAATTCAAACGCAGTGACCACTTGTTCATCGGTGGTTAAGTTAATTGATACACCGCGGCCATGGTTCGCGTTAAGAGGTTTAAGTACCACAGGGTAGCCTATTGACCTAGCCGCACGAATAGCTGCGCGGTCACTATAGATCATGCGTTGCTGGGGTACTGGTAAACCAAGTTTGTGTAACAGATTATGGGTGTCTTCTTTGTCGCAAGAAATTTCAACGGCAATGTGTTTGGTTTGGCTAGTAATAGTAGCCTGAATACGTTGCTGATATTTACCATGGCCAAATTGCACCAAGCTGTTTTCGTTAAGGCGCATCCAAGGAATATTTCTAGCTTCTGCGGCTTTAACTAACGACCCTGTGCTGGGGCCAAATTCGCGTTTTTGTGCACTTAATATGAATTCGTTAAGTTCGTCTTTCCAGTCGAAATCGGCGTCAAAACGATAATCCACCTGTGCTTGTAGTTCTTTGGGCAAAAGGTGCATCAATAACCGTAATGAGAGCTCGCCCGCATCAAGGCCTACGTTACGCTGCTTGTAGGCATAAACCATGTTGTATTGGCCTGGGGTGCCGGTAGATCGGGTTCGGCCAAAGGTTACTTCGGCCCCAGCCATAGATTGAACTTCTAAGGCGCAGTGTTCCCATACGTGGCCTAGCCATGTGCCCTCATCTTCTCTCAAACGACGTAAAAAACCACCACTCTCCCGATACGAACAACCATGCTCGTCTAAACCTGGGAGCGAATCAACTAATGCTGCTATAAAAGCTTCGCCTATTTTCGCCGAAGGCCATTGCTCAAGCACACCGAGGTCAATAACGTGCCGAATGACTGGAAATCCGGCCCAAGTGTTGGGGCCGACATAAACATTAGATGAGATGATTTTCATGATCAAACTTCCTTTTACTATAAGGGTATTATTATTGTTGTTTGTTAGGGTGTAGGCCTATTTTTGGTGGATGTCCGCAAGGCTACAAAAGCCATTTTTTTCGTCACTTGGTGGATAGGCATGACGGTTTTTTAGGTCATAACGACAGCCTTCACCAAGCACGTCGAGTTTGAGTCCTAGCAGGCTTAATGCATCATTACGGCCAGCTTGCCACATGGATGAGTAGGTCATTGCACCAGCGTCCACCACCGTTACAGTACCACTGCCAACCACTTCTAAAATATCGTCGGGACCAATGAATGCGGCGGTATCTTCATCTATACCCAAACCGATTAAGAATGGGTTGTAAGACGAGGCGCTAAGCAAACGTCCTAACCGGTTACGCTGAGTAAAGTGCTGGTCAATAATAACTGCGTTGGTTAAACCCATACCTGGTGCAAGGCTTACGCCGTCTCCAGAAGGAGAAGAGTTGCCATTGCCACCTGCCACCATGTGCTCAGACATAATGGACGCGCCAGCTGAGGTGCCTGCCACAGGTACACCAGCAGCATTACGCCGGCGAATTTTTTGAGCCACTAAGGTGCCGCCTAAAATAGTGGATAAACGCAGTTGATTACCACCTGTCATGAAGATGCCTGTAGCACGGTCTAGCATTTCGGCAAATTCAGGGTTATCGCAATCTTCACGGCTAGTAATAGGTAAAAATTCAACTTTTCCTGCACCTAAACCACGAAAAATTTCATTGTAGTCTGGGCCAGTAGAGTCAAGTTGCGAAGCTGTAGGTACAATCACTATGTCGGCGTTTTCCCCACCGGATAATTCCACAAATTTAGTGTGGATGTGCATTTCTTTTTGACGGTCTTCACCGCCACCAATAGGAATAATAAAACCGCGCTGGGTATGCTCTGAAACGGGTGCTGGGCACATGGGTGTAAATGACTTCTCTATTAACTAAGGATTGGAAATAACAGTCTTATGATGGTTCATAAGTACCAAAAATTTGGATTTCACCGTTACGCTTATGCCACCGACCACGAGCCATTACGTCACGAATATTATGTTGTTTATCTAAAACTACCATATCTGCGTCTTTGCCTTGTTGCAACCTACCTTTGTGGGAAAGTTTTAATAAATCTGCAACATTAGAGGTAAAAGGGGCTAGTGCTTCGGCCATAGATACTTGAGGAGCATGAGGTACTTGGTGATTTAATACCTCACGTAAGGTTTCCACTAGTGTCGACGAGCGCCCTACACCTATACGCAAAAGTTCTCCCTCTGCGTTAAAGTGAGGTAAGCAACCCCCGCCATCGGAGCTTATGGTTAATTTGTCAGCAGGATAGCCACCGTCTCTATAGCGTAAAAAAGCCTCTGCAGCAGACCAGCCTGGGTCACTATGTCCTTCTGGAAATGCGGTGACGTCTAATCTAACGCCTCGAAGAGATAGAGGTAACGCTTCATCAAACAGTGTTTTATTACGATTTATGTGGGTTGGGTTAAATACTCGAGCAGGAATTTCTGAGGTGTCCAAGGCTTCACGAACCAGCTCTAAACCACGCTTTCCGTCGCCCATATGGATATGCAGAATGCCCGCTTTACCCGTCATCAAACCCGCAACATGAGCTTCGCTGGCCACGCGTAAAAATTCATCTAAGGTAGGTTGGCTTGAACGGTGATCGCTGATGGCTAATTCGCCCACGCCTATGATGGGATCTATAAACACGATGTCACCGCGAGCACTGCCTGTTAAGGTAGTGAGTGGTAAGTGGTAACCGCCTGTGTGACACCAGGCAGACATTCCTTCTTCACGCAAACCATAGGCTTGAGTAACAATGCTTTGGGTGTTGCGGGTGAGGTCATCTGTGCCTAATACGCCTACTACGCTAGTTACACCATATTGAGTGAACTGAGATAAAAATACGGGTGGCACTCGGCTAGCAGGGCCTGTTTCACCACCGCCACCAGTAATATGGGCATGGCCGTCGATGAACCCTGGCACTAGAGTGGCCCCCTCTAGATCGGTAACCTCTACATCTAACAATTTATCCAGTACAGGTAGTTGTGAACCAATGTAAACAATTTTTTCTGAAGCTACCAAAACATGACAAATACCCATAGCTTCTGGAGCAAAAAGATTGGCGTTGGTGATTAGTTGTAGCATGGATAGACCGAAATATTACAGCGTGACAAGTAGTTTAAAACATTATTTCAAACATTAGCATGAACTGCTTCTCTTTATGCGACTTTTGTTTCTGTGTAAGCTGGTTTAGCGCTTGAACATAGCGCTCTCCAAGTTGCTGTTAAGGTTCATTACGACTGTAAGTCTGCTTATTGTCGAATTAGTGTCCTAGATGCAACCAGCTGAATGTTAACGTAGACGGTATCTGCCACTAGAATTAAGAAGGAACCTATCTAATGCCAAATAATCACTTCGTACGGCAGTTTTTATTAGATATTAGCTTTGATCGCATACCCCTGCCAGTCGTTGAGCAGGCAAAACTTTGCTGTTACGACCTGCTTGGTACGGCGGTGGGTGGTGGTCGTTCTACCACATCGTCAATCATCACTAGACATGCAGAAGATCATTTCGCTGCTGGAACCAATATTACTGCAGTTCAACCCTTACTAGGTGGCCCACGTATGAGCCCTGTGGGGGCCGCTTTGGTAGGCGCAACTATGATTGATGCGTTAGATTGTCACGATGGACAAAGAGATACTAAAGGGCATGTAGGTTGTAGCTTGCTGCCCAGCCTCATTGCGGTGCTAGAGTCTCAGTCACGGCCCGTGACGGGTCGTGAGCTAATCAGTTTAATTGTTGCTGGTTATGAAATAGGTACTCGAGCCGGTATGGCATTGCATGGAACAGTGACTGATTATCATACTTCTGGCGCATGGGGTGCGGTTAATTGTGCCGCATTAACAGCCCATGTTTTGGGTCTTGATGAAGAACAATTTGATCATGCTGTAGGTATCGCTGAATATCATGGGCCACGTAGCCAGATGATGCGAAATATTGATCATCCTACTATGCTAAAAGATGGTTCTGGTTGGGGTGCTATGGCGGGTACTTCGGCGGCATATTTGGCAGCTGAGGGCTTTACCGGAGCGCCCGCCATCACGATTACTGCGGATGATGCAGCTGTTTATTGGCAGGATTTGGGCCAGCATTGGCAAATTCTCAATCAATATTTTAAACCTTACCCGGTATGTCGCTGGGCTCAGCCAGCTGTTGCCGCTTGCTTAAGTTTGCGCCTGCAGCATGATTTTGATCCGAGTAAGGTAGAGCAAATTACGGTTTGGACCTTTCATGAAGGGGTACGGTTATTCAGTGATGTGCCTAGTGATACCGAACAAGCTCAGTATGCCATCAGTTTTCCGGTTGCTATGGCGGTTCTGAAAGGTGTTATTAGTGCGGATGATGTTTATAGCGGTTTTAACGATGCTCAGGTAAGAGACATGATTGGTAAAGTCACGTTATTGGAAGGTGCAGACTATAATAAGGTGTTTCCAGCGGAGCGCTGGGCGCATGTCTGTATCCGTATGGCAGACGGCACAGAATTGGTGTCAGAGCCTCATGAAGCCTTAGGGGATCCTCATAAACCTATGAGTAAGTCGCAATTCCAGGATAAGTACATGAGTTTGTGTGAACCTGTTTGGGGCCGTCAAAAAGCTCAACAGGTGTTAGCCTATATTGAGCAATTGGAAAGCGGTAATCTAGCTGACTTAATGGCCTTAATTCGTAACTAGTTAGCCAGTTGTATCACTGGAATCATAGCGCCTAAGAAGTCGTCAGATAAATGGCATCTAAGCTCATGACCGTCGGCCATTAACTTCATTGCGGGCAACTCTTTTTCACAAAGATTATCGGGAACCTGTTGCTTGTGCTGGCAACGGGTTTGGAAAGGGCACCCTGATGGTGGGTTCATGGCAGAAGGGATATCACCGTCTAAGACAATATGTTTACGCGTAATGCTAGTGTCGGCTATCGGAACTGCCGACAACAAGGCTTCAGTATAGGGGTGGTAGGGCGGGCTAAATACCTGATCAGTACTGCCCATTTCAACCACATGACCTAAATACATGACCATTACTCTGTCTGAGATATAGCGCACGATTGACAGGTCATGACTAATGAATAGCATGGTGGTTTTGTTTTTTCTTTGTAACTCCATTAATAGATCGGTTACGGCCGCTTGAACCGAAACATCTAACGCAGAAACTGGCTCATCGGCAACCACTACTTGAGCGTTGCCGGCGAAGGCGCGAGCGATGCCCACACGTTGCTTTTGACCGCCTGATAATTGCCGGGGTTTGCGCAGGGCAAATTCCCGGGGCAGTTTAACTAAATCTAATAGCTCCAACATCCTTTGCTCACGATCCCCCACATCAGTGCCAATCCTAAAGACTTCTAGGGCGCGTATAATTTGGCGGCCCACAGTCATGGACGGATTAAGGGTATCAAACGGATTCTGAAATACCATTTGAATGGACGATACAGACTCAACCCCACGGTCATGGATTAAGGTGCTTTGAATATTTTTGCCGAGTAAGGTGGCAGTGCCTGCACTGGCTTCTTCTAATCCCAGTAACACTTTTGCAAGGGTAGATTTACCACAGCCAGACTCACCTACAATGGCAAGAGTTTCTGATTCACGTGCTTCAAAGGTGATGCTCTCGTTGGCCTTAACGACACGCTTTTCTCCGCTACCAAACAAAGCGCTAGCAGCAACTTCATAGTATTTTTGTAGCTTATCAACCTTAAGTACCACTTCACCTATTTGGGTGGACTGCCTATCTGCAGCAGCTACCGGAGGGTTGAGCCAGTCTATTTGATCGATTCTTGCACAACGTGAGGAATGGTTTTGATCGTCTGCCAAAGACAGCATGGAAATCTCATTCTGGCCACATGTTTGGGCATCATAATAATTACACCGAGGGCCAAAATTACAGCCGTTGGGTCGCTCGTGGGGTAACGGGAAGTTACCCGGGATGGTCACCAAAGGACGGGCATTTTTATCAGCACCGGGCAATGGGATTGAACGGAATAAAGCTTGCGTATAGGGGTGGCGCATACGCTCAAATACTTTTTCAATCGGCCCAGCTTCTATAGCCTCACCGGAATACATGACACAAATGTCATTGCAGGTCTCCAACACTAAACCAAGGTTGTGGGAGATAAATAGCATGGACGTGCCATATTTCTCGCCTAGCCCTTTGACTAGGTCAACGATACCCGCTTCAATAGTCACATCCAGTGCTGTGGTGGGTTCATCAAGGATCAACAATGACGGCTTTGACATTAGCGCCATGGCGATAACAATCCGTTGCTGTTGGCCACCGGATAACTGATGAGGGTAACTGTTTAATATCCGTTCTGGGTCTGATAGTCGAACATCTTCTACCACTTGCATGGCCAGATCCCAAGCGTCTTTGGCAGAGCTCCCCTGGTGGATCATGGGCACTTCCATAAGTTGCTTGCCGACTTTCATGGAAGGATTCAAAGAGGCCATGGGCTCTTGATAGATCATGGCGATTTCAGAGCCACGCAAATGCCGCAGTTCGTCTTCGGTCATTGTGTTGAGCTCTCGGCCCTTAAATTTGATGCTACCACCCACAATTTTGCCGTTTACTCCGAGGTCTTGCATCACCCCTAAAGCCACGGTAGATTTGCCGCAGCCAGATTCACCTACAAGGCCCATGGCTTGTCCTTGCTCTACCACGCAAGAGAAGTCCATCACTGCAGGAATTTCACCCAGTCGAGTAAAGAAGCTGATGGACAGGTTGTCTATTTCTAAAATAGGGCCATCGTAATCCCATTGTTGCATGATCCTGCTCCTTTAGTCTTTGAGTGACTGTTCGCGCAGGCCATCGGCCAACAAGTTTAGGCCCAGCACTAGCGACATTAACGCTAGGGCAGGAGGAATAGCCAGATGTGGGTATATAGACAAGAGCTTGCGGCCCTCGTTTATAGTCATACCCCAGTCTGGGCTTTCTGGGCTAACACCTAGGCCAAAGAAACCTAAGGTACCCAATAAAATGGTGATGTAACCGATACGCAAACAAAAATCCACAATCAACGGCCCTCGCGCATTAGGTAAAATCTCCCACAACATAATGTACCAGGGGCCTTCGCCTCGGGTTTCGGCTGCGGCCACATAGTCACGAGTTTTAATGTCCAGAGTTAGGCCTCTGACGATACGAAACACTGTGGGTGAGTTAACAAATACCACCGCAACAAAAATATTCAGTAGATTAGGCTCCATATAAAAAACACCTAATGGATCCATGTTGAAAGCCAGGCCGGAATAGGCCCAAAAGCCCAGAACCAGAACAATTAAGACATAAAAATTACGCTTTACAGGCTGGGTGTAAAAACGAGATTGAAATAACACCACAAATAATATAATGGGAAATAAGAACAACACTGCAGCCAAGTAGATAGGCACGCCAGTGGAGCGAATTTCTGGTGTCACTAGCAAGAAAAACAACAAGATTACGGGAAAGGCCAGCACTAGATTAGCCAAGAAAGATAACACTGTATCCAGTTTTCCTGATCTATAGCCAGCAGGTAAACCTAAGGTAATACCCACCATAAACGCAAACACAGTGGCTGCTGGGGCAATGGTTAATACTGAGCGACTGCCCATCACCACGCGGGAAAATATGTCACGGGCCAGGTTGTCACCACCCAACAAATAGTAGGTACCTTCCACGCCACGCACGGGAAAACCTAGGCCTTTGTTTTTCATGCCAGAAATTTGGCCCAAAGGGTCGTGGGTGATGATTAAGTCGGCGAAAATTGCCGTTAACACCCAAAACAACACCAGTACCAAACCCATGGTGCCAACGCGGCTATCAAACAGGTGGCCATATAAGCCTAAACGCGGTCGATAATAAAGGGAGAGGCTAAATATAATGCCCATAGCAACCCATACAGGGATCAGCTGGGTCAAAATTCCGATGGTAATTTGCAGTACAGTTAATGCTTCCATCAGTGTGCCCTAATTGATACGAATACGTGGATTGAGGAATACATAGCCAATATCTGAAATGAGCTGTGTGATGAGTACCACGAATACCGCTACCATCGAGCAGGCTAGCAAGAGGTCTATATCATTGTTGGATGCAGCCTGAACTAGCAGCCAACCAAATCCCTTGTAGTTAAACAAGGTTTCAACAATGACAACACCTGTAAGTAACCAGGGAATTTGTAGCATGATCACCGTAAAGGGTGCAATTAACGCATTGCGTAAAGCATGTTTTAGCACGATATTGCGAAAACTAACGCCTTTTAAACGTGCGGTTCGAATATATTGCGCGGTCATTACTTCAGCCATTGAGGCGCGTGTCATGCGGGCAATGTAACCCATTCCATAGAACGCCATAGTCATGACGGGCAAGCTGAAATTAGCAATGGTGATCTCATCCATAGCAGAAGCCGAAGAGCCTTTAAACCATCTTAAGCCCACGGCCGAACTAGCAAATATCACTACAAAGATCACGCCGGAGACGTATTCGGGTGTTGCGGTGGTAATAATTGCAAATGTTGATAAGCTTCGATCTGTGCGAGAGCCCTCTCGCATACCTGCCAGTACGCCGATGATGAGTGCCATAGGCACCATCACTAGCATCACAAATAGCATTAGCCAGCCAGTTAACCCTAGGCGTTTGCTAACAATACGGGAAACATCGTCTTTAAATACCGAAGACCAGCCCATGTCGGCCTGAAAAACACCACAGTAGCTGGGGATAGAGTCCGCACCAGGTTTTACACATCGACCTACTGTTTTGCCATTTTCTTTGGTAAATACGAAGCCTTCTGCTACGCCTAACCATTCGCCATAGCGCACTAATAGAGGCTGGTTATAGCCTCGATCCCCTAGCCATTGTTCAACTTGTACGTCGGACATGCGCATGTTGCCCTGAGTCTTGGCTAACTTTTCTAAATTGGGCTGTAAATTGGTTAAGAAAAACACCAAAAAGGTTAGGCACAGAGCGGTCAGTGCCATTAGCCCTGTTCGCTTAACAATAAATATCCACATGTGCAGTCCTGAGGTGACTAAGGCAGGGAAGTTATAACAAAGAGCAGGCGACTAGGCCTGCTCTTTGGAAAAATTATAGGGCCACAAAGTGGCCCAGGAGTGGGTTTAAGACCACCACATTTTTTCTAGATGAAGCTCAAACGCAGGATGCATTTCAGCATTCATTAGTCCTGGCTTGTTATGGTGGTACAAAGAACGCCAGTATGGCTGAATAATAACACCTTCGTCTTGCATAATAGCCTCAATTTTGGCCATTATTTTGCGACGTTCATCAGCGGCAGGAACGGCCATAGCTTGAGACAACAAACTATCAAATTCGGCGTTAGCAAAACCAGCTTCGTTCCAAGCTTCCCCACTACGATAGGCTAGTGCCAACACCTGAACACCTAGGGGGCGTTGATTCCAGTTGGTGGAGGAGAAGGGGTATTTTACCCAGTCATTCCAGAAGGTAGAACCTGGTAAAATGGTACGTTTAACCTTAATGCCTGCTTGGCGCAATTGCGCGGCCACAGCATCCGTGGTGTTGCGGCGCCAGTCATCGTCGATTGAAATAAGCTCATGCTCATAATCGCCCATTCCAGCTTCTTCCATGAGTGCTTTTGCTGCGGCACCATCAACTTTCTGCGCAGGTAAGGCTGCATACTCTGGATGAATTGGGCAAACATGGTGGTTTTCTGCGGGTGTGCCATAGCCTGAGTAGCCAAGTTCTAAACAGATACTATTGTCTACAGCCATCGCTAAGGCCTGACGTACGCGTTTATCAGCATAGGGTTTAATGCCATCAACTTCAGCCTGTTGGTTGGGGCGGATAACTATTGTAGCTGCTGTAACTGCTGAGGTTTTTTCCCAACCTAAGTCGTCAAACATACCGATAAATTCACCAGAAATATCGTAGGTTAAATCAAACTCGTCAGCGTCAGCGCCGGCTACGATAGCACCGTAGTCTGTGCCATAGTCAAGCATTTCAATACGGTCAAGGTATGCGCCTTCGCCCCACCACGTATGGGATTCATTACGCACCAATACTGCTTTAACGCCCACTTCCAGACTTTCAGGAGAGTAGGGACCAGTACCTATAGCATTGCCTATCATATTGTCACTGTCATGGCTTGCATGGACAATGGCTGCAGGGTAGTCAGTCATGCCTGGAATAATAGAAATATCTGGAGCTAAAAGATTGAGCTGCACAGTATGGCTATCCACCACTTCAATGGCGCCTGCTCGTGCTTTGCCGGTATCAGCATCTAGCAAGGAATTCATGCGACCCGCCATGGAGTTACCTTCCACGCTCTTGTCACACCAACCAATCATATTGCGAGCCACATCATCGGCGGTAAAGGCATCGCCATTGTTCCAAGTTACACCCTTGCGCACGTTAAGTGTGAACACAGTCGCATCGTCATTGGCTGACCAACTTTCGAGTAATTGGCCTTCCATAGTGCCATCACTGTTAATACGTACTAGGTATTCTAACCAACCACGGCTGAAGTTGGCTATTTGGCTCCAATCATAAGTGCGTGGGTCTTTCATAGCGCGCACTTCCTGCTGATAACGCAAGGTGCCACCTACTTTAGGTGTGCCGGCCATGGCCATTGGAGCGACTAGACCAATCATGCTGTATGCCGCAAGTGTGCTGGCACCCAAGGCAGAGGCACGCACAAAAAATTCTCGACGTGAAAGCTGGCCTTGTAAGAATTCGTTTTTATACATCTCAATGACTGGATGCGTTGTTTCACCTATATCTGTGGACTTCGTCATTCTATAATCTCCGGTTATTATCTTTATGGACACAAAGGTACAAATTATAGTCTACACCGAGACATTTTTTACACCTAAATACAACAGCTTAGCCTATTTCTTAGAGGCATGAATGCGCCGTCGCAGGCCGTTTTTTTACACTAAAAAGTGGCTTCAGAAAGGTCAAGCCTACCTGCTCTAAAAACTGCTTAAAGTTTTTTCACTTCTAGTTCTATTAAGTTGTAACAGACCATTAATATCCTTGTCAATACATGCCCTGATCGAATTTAGTTTCGAATGCGTTCTTGCCGAGGTGATATTAAAAATTTCAATCGATAACGTTTGGCTAAATATGAAGTCGAATTAAAGCCGCAAGCGGTAGCAATAGCAAAAGTAGAAAGGCTAGTTTGCTGCAATAGCGTTTGTGCTTTTTTGAGCCGCATGTCTAGATAATATTGCGCAGGCCTTAGGCCAAAGTGGTGTTTAAATAGACGCTCCATTTGGCGTAAAGACAATCCTGCTGCCGTAGCCAATTGTGCTAATGGCAATGGGTCTTCAGTTTGGCTCTGCATTAACTCTATGGTTTTGATTAACCCAGGATGATGAATGCTTAGCCTTGTTTGAGTGGCCATGCGCTGGTGTGTATGGGCTTCGCGGATACTGGGATGAATACATTGCTCTGCTACATCCTTGGCCAGCTGTAAGCCATGTTCTTGGGTGATGAGCTGGAGCATCATGTCGAGCCCAGACAAGCCGCCAGAACATGTCATAAAGTGAGTATCCATTTCATATAGCTCACCAGTGATGTTTAACAAGGGGAATTCTTCCTTGAAACTATCTATGTTCTCCCAATGGATGGTGCAGGGGCTTTGATGCAGTAATTTGGCGCGGGCCAACAGCAAGCTGCCAGTTGAGGTGGAGCCTAAGGTGATGGATTGGCGTGATAAGCGCCTTAGCCATTTGCTGAGGATTGGGTCATCATGGTCTTTTACGTCGATGCCGGCTACAACGATCAGGGCATCTAAGCCTGCAGTGTCTGTCATGTCCCGCGTGGCAGCAACTTCAATGTGGTTACTTGCTCGAACGGGTAAGCGGTCTTGACTGTAAAATGACCACTCATACAAAATGCGCTGGCTGAGCCGGTTAGCGATTCTCAGTGGTTCAACGGCGGCAGACATGGAGAGCATTGAGAACTGAGGGATAAGGAAAAATCCAATATGGGTTGGATTGAGCGTGTGTTTTGATTGCATGTTGAATCCTCTGACGATCTAAGGATATCGATGGTTTCATATTTATACAACATATTGTCCGTTTATTGTCGACTTAGTATCTTTGTCTAATCATTTGAATGCTATCGTATGTGGTATAAACCCGTTACTAAGAGGCCATGTATTAGTCCTCAGGTGAAATTAATGAGCCGTACTGCTGGCCGCCGCCGTAGAGTCAAACAAGAAACACTTAATCCATGCGCTATTCCTCAGCTCGAGCGGCAGGTAAAACGTAATCGTTTTGCGCCTATTGCAGCCTTGGAGCCAGATCAAATTGAGCTCATACACGAAGCGTCTATGGACATACTCGAACAGTTGGGTATCGAGGTTATGGGTCAAGAAGCTCTAAACTTGTTCAAGCAGGCCGGGGCAGACGTCGATGACAGTGGCGTGGTGCGGATGGATCGAGCGCTGGTGATGGAATGCGTCAACAAAGCGCCTGCGCAGTTCACCCTAACCCCGCGTAACCCAGATAACGCCTTGGAGATTGGATCCAACGTGATTCATTTTGGACTCACCTCGGGCCCTCCAAACGTGCACGACTGTGTGAATGGCCGCCGCCTTGGTAACTTTGCTGATTATGAGCACATGATCCGCTTTGGACAGTATTTTAACGTCATCGATTTTTTTGGCAATCAGGCTGTGGCACCAACAGATTTACCACCTAATACTCGGCATTTAGATACCACTTTCGCCAACCTTACCCTAGCCGATAAAGTATTTTTTGCCCAAGGCATTGGTGCAGGTCGTGTTAAAGACGCAGTAGCAATGAGTGCCATTGCTAACGGCATGAGTCTAGAAGAACTGTCTCAAACCCCTGCTACCATGACTAACATCAACATCAACTCACCACGAAAATTGGACGACAGTATGGCTTATGGTGCCATGCAGATGGCAAAAATGGGCCAGGCCGTCACTGTTACTCCCTTTACCCTCATGGGGGCGATGACACCCACCACTATGGCCGGTGCGTTAGCGCAACAAAATGCCGAGGCGTTGCTGGGTATTGCCTTGGTGCAGTTAACCAAAGCGGGCGCGCCGGTAGTTTACGGTGGTTTTACCTCAAACGTTGATATGCGTTCTGGGGCTCCAGCCTTTGGTACGCCAGAAAATTGCCTGGCCAACATGGCCAGTGGGCAAATGGCAAGGCGATATAACTTGCCGTATCGCACGAGTGCCTGTAATGCCTCTAATGCGGTGGATGGTCAGGCCGTATACGAAACCCAAATGGCTTTGTGGGGTTCTGTAATGGGACACGGAAATTTAATCTATCATGCTGCCGGTTGGTTAGAGGGTGGCTTGGTAGCGTCGTTTGAAAAAATTGTTATGGATTGTGAAATGCTGCAGCATATGGCAGTAATGCTACAGCCCCTGAAAATTGATCGCATAGAAATTGGTATGGAGGCGATGGACGAAGTGGGGCCTGGGGGACATTTCTTTGGTTGTGGCCACACTATGGAACGTTATCAAAACGCCTTTTATCAACCATTTTTGAGCGACTGGAAAAATCACGAGAGCTGGGTAGAGGCTGGGTCTAAAGATGCTACTATGCGGGCCACGGAGATTTGGCAGAAAATTTTAGCTGAATTCGAACCACCAAAAATAGATCTATCTAAGCAGGAAGAGCTGGAATCATATGTTGCTAAGCGCAAAGAAGAGCTAGGCAGTGCTGAACCCACGCTTGAACCCATCGAAATAGATTAGCATTGCTTAGATAGGCAGTTTTAGGAGTTTATATGTCGCCCATTCCCGATACTGAAATAGATGCGAAGCAGATGCAAACCTGGCTTGAAAGTGAATATGACACCGAGTCGGTTGCACATTTTAAGGCTGGCCCAGGCATCCAGAAGTTGCAGTTAAAGTTTGATATCGACAAGCTGCGCCAGTGCTATTATGACATGCAAGATCAACTAGAAGACATAGGGTCAGGGTTTCATGTAATGGCACTCACGCGGCGCCCAGGTGTAGAGCGGCCCACTCCAGAGGATAACTGTGGGCGGTTTTGGACTAGAGTGGATGACAGCTATACTGAAGTCCCTCGGGATATAATGGTTGATGAATCAGCCTACAGCGAGTTCAATCCACTATTTGCAGACACCTATTTAGCCGAAGTTTATGAACAGCTTATTGCCCGTTTTCCCATTGGTCGTATGCGAGTGTTAGGCAAAGATCCATATAACTGCAACTCCTGGCATCGGGATCCAGAGCCGCGCTTACACATTCCTATTATTACTAATCCAGGATCTTTATTTATCGTCAATCATCATTGCACTCACTTGCCAGCCGATGGTTCAGTTTATTTTACTGACACTCGTGGCTATCACACGGCTTTAAATGGGGGTGAAGATTCCCGAGTACATATTGTTGCAGCGCTACCTTATACTGGGCATCAAGTTGGTGACGCAAACCTATTAGGAAAAGAGATCTAAATCATGGCATCACACTACCCATCAGCAGACACACCAAGCGTACTTAACAACCCGATAATGATTGATCTGCGCAGTGATACAGTTACACGGCCAAGCCAAGCCATGCGCCAGATTATGGCAGAAGCAGAAGTAGGAGACGATGTTTATGGAGATGATCCCAATGTTAACGCCCTAGAGTCTGAAACTGCAGAGTTATTAGGCAAGCAAGCGGGCCTGTTTCTACCCAGTGGCACCATGAGTAACTTAGCCGGTGTGCTAGCTCATTGCCAAAGGGGTGAAGAGGTTGTAGTGGGTGATAAATATCATATTAGTTGTGATGAAGCGGCAGGGGTAGCGGTGCTGGGTAGTGTCGCGATGCACCCACTGCACACAGATGAGTTCGGTTGTTTTAGCCTTGAACAGTTGAATGCTGCAGTGAAGCCAAACGACTACCATTGCCCCATCACACGGTTGCTGTGTCTAGAAAACACTGTGGGAGGCTGCATTCAAGAACAAGCCCATATTGATGCATTGGTAGACTGTGCCAAATCACATGGGCTTGCTACACACATGGACGGTGCCAGATTATTTAATGCTGCGGTAGCCCAAAATCTGCCCCCAGCTAGGTTAGTTAAATCCATCGACACGGTGTCCTTGTGCTTGTCTAAAGGTTTAGGCGTACCCTTGGGCTCAGTGCTAGTGGGCCCAAGTATCGTCATTGAAAGGGCACGTAGGCTGCGTAAAATGCTAGGCGGTGGCATGAGGCAAGTAGGCATCATTGCAGCAGCAGGCAGGTATGCCTTGCAGCACAACGTAGAACGGTTAGCGCAAGATCACCGGCGCACACAGGAACTCGCCACAGCACTTGAAGGCGTGCAAGGGTTACACTTTGACCGAGCTCGAGTACAAACCAATATGTTGTTTTTGCAATCGCCACAAATGCCAGCCTTAGCCAGTTATCTTTCACAGCGTGGTATTGCCATCACAGCTATTGGGGAAAATGCTCGTATTGTTTTGCACATGCAAATCGATGATGCGGCTCTGCAGCAGGTAATTGAGTCGATACAGGCATTTTTTACTACTAGCTAAGCTATGGATCCCAGTGAAGCTGTCTTGTCTGATACCTATAATGGCTCTGGGACTGGACGCTTATTTATCCATCGTATAGTTATCAAAACTCAAGTCGCCACGCCATGCCCATAGGGCTAGTAGGTCTTCAGTTCTAGTTAGAGTCGCATGATCGACACGGTTTAAGTGCTCAAAGCTCGATCCGGGTGGCCTTGCCTTAAAGTTTTTTTCAGCCATTTGCCAAAGTGCTGTGCCGCTAACAACGTGGTAAAGCTCAAGGGCGTCGTGCCGATGCTTTGGATAAAAAGTATTGGCTTGCTGCCAATAAATACCAAAACGAAATTGGTCATTTATTAACACGCCTTCTGGCCCCACCAACTCTATGTATGCGCGGTTAACGTCTTGGGAGTTGCTGAACACCCCGCGCTCCAACCACGTTAAGTGCGGCGCAATAGCCGCCATCGAGGTGCGTAGTTTTGCGTCGGGAATCGCATTAATACTCTTCTCCAGAGGCAGTCCATTAGGTAGACGATTCCAGTCTGGATTAGTTTGCCCAAGCGCTAGCAATAGTGGTGCTACTTCAATGCCAATTCCAGTGTCGCTCGCTGCGAAACGAGCGCAGGCTAATTCAATAAACTGTTGCCAATGCAGCTTGAGATCTGAATTTTGTGACATAGTCAAAACGCTCCGTTAGGCTGGGCAGGTTATGGTTAGCGAATTTCGGTGCGATAGCTAAAGCTATCGGCTCGGCCCCTGGTGATTCTAAACTCAACAGGCTGGTTGTTTTTACTATATGTGAGGCGATGCAACACCACTAAGGGGTCACCTACCTTTATGCCTAGTCGAGAGGCTGTGGCTTGGTCTGCTATTTCTGCAGTCAGGGATTCTTCTGAGCGAATAATCGGCAGGTTGAATTGATCTACAACCACAGCGTAAAGCAGATCAGGTATATGAACCTCTTCTTTTTCTAAGCCGCGAACTAAGTCGGCAACCCACCAACATTTTTCCACCAACACTGCTTTTTCGTCACGAAAACCCACACGTTCGATGTAAACCATATCAGTATTGGCAGGAACATTAAGCCGTTGACAGATTTTATCACTGCCTTTACGTAGCTCCCTGACAGGTGTTTTTTTGCGAATCCGTACTGGATTTCCTGAATGCGTGCCGTAGGAGAAAAAACGAAATAAGCTGTTATTAAAATCGATCCGAGAGACGTAGGTGCCTTTACCTTGATGACGGTACAGCAAGTTTTGATGAACTAAATTTTCAATGGCTTTTTTTACTGTGCCTGTACTTACAGAAAGATGCTCTGCCAACTGTGGTTCAGAAGGGATTAAATCCCCGGGGGCTAATTCACCAGCTGTAATTCGTTCTTGCAGAAAATTTTCTACAACTTTATATAACGGCGTGCCGGGCACGTTTTTGATAGGCCATTGTGTCATTAACTGTTTGAAAACCTGTGATTTGTATAAAAACTAGTCGTTGGATTAATGGGTAGAGAGTAACAGATTATTGCCTATTGATGAAAAAATATTATCATAAACACTTGACTCATGTATATGAGTTATATAACTATGCAGTAACGCTGACGCATTAGTTCAGCGAGCTAATAAAAATTAGAACAATTTTGATGAGTCAATGACTCGTCATTGAGAGGCAAAAATCCGTGGAAATATTTGATTACATTGGTGCAATATTTAGTATTAGCAACCTCACGGTGTTAATTCTTGCCACGGCCGGGGGATTGATTTTGGGTGCTTTGCCTGGCCTAAGTCCAACCATGGCCGTTGCATTGTTAATTCCATTTACCTTTCAAATGGATGCAGCAACGGGTTTGGTGCTGCTTGGTGCAGTTTACACTGCCACGGTGGCAGGTGGTGCCATTAGCGGTATTTTAGTTAATATCCCAGGTGCGCCGGCTAACATTGCCACAGTATTAGATGGCCACCCCATGGCAAAACAAGGCAAGGCTACTCAAGCGTTGCACTTCTGTTTCATTAGTTCTTTTGTAGGCGGCATTATTGGTGTGTTGGTATTGATCTTCTTTACCCCTCCGCTTGCGAAGCTGGCTCTTAGGTTTGGGCCTTCAGAAATGTTCTGGATGGCCATTGTTGGTGTCACTGTAATAGGCACTCTGGGCTCAAAATCTGTGATTAAAGGGTTGTTTTCTGGCGTTCTAGGTTTATGGATTTCTACCATAGGCATCAGTCCCATATTTGGAGAATCACGCTTTGTATTCACTGAGCACCTTACCGGTGGAGTGCATATTGTTGTTGCCTTAATTGGTTTATTTGCGGTGCCACAAATTTACCAATTGTTGGTGACTAGTCGTCAAACCTCAAGTGGTGGACTATTTGCTACGGAAAACACCCCCTTATGGTCGTCCATTAAATATAACTTGAGCCGTGTTAAAGCCTTAACTATTGGCACTTTGTCTGGTGTGATAGTCGGCATTATTCCAGGTGCTGGTGGCCAGATTGCGGGCCTTGTGGCTTACGATCAAGTACGAAAATTTAGCCCTAATGCGAGTAAGTTTGGCCAAGGAGAACCTGACGGAGTTATCGCTGCCGAGTCGGCGAATAATGCCATGGTGGGGCCATCTCTAGTGCCTCTACTAACTTTGGGTATTCCAGGCAGCCCAACGGCGGCGGTGTTATTAGGTGGTCTACTGATCAATGGTTTGTTCCCAGGCCCAGATTTATTTACTGTGCACGCCGAAGTAACCTGGACGTTCATTGGTTCTTTGTTAGTGGCTCAAGTATTTATGCTGATTATCGGTTTAGCCTTGAGTCGCACTAGTAGCAATTGGGTTATGCGTGTGCCATCTCAGTATATGGCTGCTGCTGTGACGGTACTTGCGGTGTTTGGTACTTACAGTATTCAGAACAGTTATTCTGATGTGGTGCTTATGCTGGTGCTTGGTAGCTTAATGTATCTGCTGAATAAGTATGGCTTTAGTGCAGCACCCATTGTGTTGGGTATTATTTTGGGCCCTATAGCAGAAGATAACTTTTCTATGGGTAAGATGATTGCCGATGTAGGTGAAGGCGCGGTGCCTTACTTCATGACAGGCTCTGTCAACCTGGTACTTATATTTGTCTGTTTGGTTTCGATTGGTTATAGCGTGTGGGTGGAGGTGAAGCAACGCCGCGAAGTTGCTGCAGAACTCAAACGATCTACGCCGGGCGCTCGTGTTGCTGCGGTAGGTGCAGTTGTGGCCTCTGTAGTCGTGTTGACTATGGTGATGTCGGCAGACGGCAGCCAAGCATACGATTTCCCATTCTTATTAGCAGTGCTGATGATGTTGTTTGCAGTAGCATTGTTAATTGATGTTTTGCGTACTTGGAGCCGCCAAAAATCTGGTCCTGGGTTAGTAGAGTGGTCAGACCTTGGTGCTGGCATCGCTGTGATTGTGGGCTACTTGATGCTCCTGCAAACAGCTGGCTTCTACTTAGCTTCTTGGATTGCGTTCACGGCTATTGTTATGCTCTACACAGGCAGTAAGAATCGGCAACAAGTCACCAGAATACTGTGGGTATCCGTTGGCTTTATGGCAGCGATTTACGGGCTGTTCAGCTTGTCTTTAAGGGTGATAACCCCAGGATTGTTATAAAAAGATTCGCGTTATTTGGGTGGTCCAAATAGTGCAGATAAAACGCCTCTCACTTAGGTTGAGTTGGCCACTAATGAAAAAGGTAAGTCCTATGATACTAAAAAAAATAAAATCGTCTTTCGTTACGGCAGCAGTGACTACAATGTTGTTAGCGCCCAGCGCAGCAGTATTAGCTGCTGAATACCCAACCGCACCTATCCAAGTAGCTGTGGCGTATGGCCCAGGTGGTGCTACGGATTTCCAAGCGCGTATTGCCACTATGATGGCGGGAAATGAAAAATACCTCAATATGCCTATAGTGATCTTTAATAAACCTGGAGCAGGTGGTCAAAAAGGTTGGAATTGGTATGCCAGCAGTGCCAGCCAGGATGGGCATCAACTTGCAGCTTATAACGTGCCACACTTTATTGCTCAATCTCTCAAGTTTGATACGTCGTACAATATCGATAACTTAGAGCCTATCGCTAACTGGGGAGCAGATCCAGCTGTACTTATAGTGCCTGCAGATAGTCCATTTAACTCAGCTACAGAACTTGTGGCTTGGTCAAAAGCGAATCCTGGTAAATTAACAGTGAGTGGTGCAGGTCTTTATGTAGGCCATCACATCGCTAGTTTACAGCTTGATAAAGCTGCAGACATTAGCACTAAGTATATTCCTGCCGGTGGTGGTGTGGCTGCTATGAAGATGGTGCTAGGTAGTCAAGTAATGGCTGGCTTTAACAACTTAAGTGATGCCTTTCGCCAAGGTGATCGTATTAAGATTCTTGCTGTAGCAGACAACCAACGTGAAGAGAGCTTTTTACCAGATGTGCCAACCTTTAAAGAGCAAGGCATTGACGTAGATGACTCTAGCGTTAACTTCCGCGGCATTATGGCTCGCAAAGGCACACCGCCTGAGGTTATAAGTTTTCTTGCCGAACGTGTTCATTTAATGTTCCAAGACGCTAAAGTGGCTAAAAAAATGAAGGCTGGCGGTTCGCCGATGCGCATTATGTCACGGGATGAAGTTAAGACAATGTGGGTTGAGCGTCAAGCTTACCTTACTGATCTGTTATCTGACTTATAGTAACCCTGTAGTAATTGAAGTAATTGAAGTAATTGTAGTGCTTGGTGCCAACTGCTTAGACACAGTCTTAGCAGTTGGCCCTTTTTTGCCCCAACTAAAACCACACCGTTAACAGCGGTTTGATGTGGAGATTTAAATGGCACAGATGGACGCTAGTAGCCAAGTAGCCCAATTAATACAGCAGGCTGGTCAAGCACAGAAGCAGCTTGAAACCTATGATCAAGCAGCAGTCGATGAGTTAGTGACTGCCGCCGCTTGGGCACTGGTTAACCCAGCTAATAATCAAAAATTATCTGAACTTGCAGTAGCCGAGACTGGATTAGGCAATGTAGCGGATAAAATCACTAAGAATCACCGTAAAACATTGGGTTTGTTGCGTGATTTGAAAGATGCTAAAACCGTAGGTGTTATTAAACGAGACCCACAAAACGGTATTGTGGAAATTGCTCGACCTGTAGGAATTGTAGGTGCAATTGTGCCGTCTACTAATCCTGTAGCAACACCCATGAATATGATTTTGAACGCGCTTAAGTGTCGTAACGCTATTATCTTATCGCCTTCACCAAAAGGTCAGCCTAGTTGTACACGCTTGATCGAATTAATATATCTGGAGTTGGATCGCATTGGCGCACCACGTAACTTAGTGCAAACCTTGCCAACTCCTGTGAGTAAAGACTTGAGTATGGAAATGCTCAAGCAAGTGGACCTTGTTGTAGTTACTGGGTCACAAAATAACGTTAGAGCCGCTTATACCTGTGGTACACCAGCCTTTGGTGTAGGTGCGGGTAATGTCACCAGCTTAATTGATGAAACTGCAGACTTACCATCGGCTGCAGCGAAAATAAAAGCCTCAAAAACTTTTGATAATGCCACTAGCTGCTCGTCGGAAAATAGTTTGGTAATAGTCGATGCTATTTATAACGATATGCTGGCAGCATTGGAGGCGGTTAATGCCTGTTTATTGACGCCAGAAGAAACCGCAAGCTTACAGTCAGTTTTATGGCACAAAGGCCATCTCAATGCTGCCATGTTGGCCAAGCCCGTAGGTGTGATGTGTGACCTTGCTGGCATTACCCGAAAAGCGGCCTGTAATGCTGATTTTTTACTGGTCGAAGAGACAGGAGCCGGTGCCGACTTCCCGTTTTCTGGTGAAAAAATGGCCCTAGTTCTGACCATATATCGAGCGCGAGATTTTGATCATGCCAAACAGGTAGCCGGCGATATATTGAACTACCAAGGCAAAGGCCACTCATTGAGCCTGCACAGTCAATCCATTGACCGAGCAGAAACATTAGGCCTTGAGATGCCGGTATGTCGTGTGATTGTAAATCAGCCCCACTGCTTCGCTACGGGTGGTAGCTTTGATAATGGCTTGCCGTTCTCATTATCCATGGGTTGTGGTACTTGGGGTGGTAATGTGACGGATCAAAACGTGCATTATCGACACTTTATGAACGTGACTAAAGTGGTTCAAACTATTCCTTCTCGAGAAGTCTCAGTTGAGGATATGTTTGCCGACTATCAGCGCAGGTATTTGTCGTGAACCTACCTAAATATGTTCCACCTGCTAATACTGTAAGGGAGCTTATCTCCCAGCATGCTAGGCTGCAACCTAACGCGATATATGCGGTTTTTCCAGAGACACAAAGTGTCTTAACCTATAAGAATTTGGAACAAGAAGCTCAGGAATATGCAGCTCAGTTTCATGCCTTAGGCTTGGTTCAAGGCGATACTATTTCCTTTATGATGGGAAATGGCAAGACAGCTTTGGTGTTGTTTTTAAGTGCCCTATATACAGGCCTGATTATTTCACCTCTTAACCCTGCGGCAGGTCCTGACCAAATTGCCTATGTTTTGCAACATTCAGACACTAAAGTAGTGTTTATGTCTGCAGAATCTAAGTCTGTGGTATTGAGCTTAGGCGACAAACTGCCTAAAGAAATCCAATTGATTGATGCTCACGAAGACCATGGTCCCAGTTGGGCTAAGGCTTCTGCCAGTGCTATTAAGTTGGCGCCTATTACGGCCCAAAGTGATGCGCTTTTAATGTATACATCGGGTACTACAGGCCGACCTAAAGGCGTAGTGTTAACCCATGAGAATTTGATAGCTGGAGGTATGAATACTTCAGTAGCACACGGATTAACCAGCACAGATCGGGGTTTGTGCGTGCTGCCTTTGTGCCATATTAATGCGCAATGTGTGTCTGTTATGGCATGTCTTGTTAGCGGCAGCAGCCTAGTATTACCCCATAGTTTTAGTGCATCTCGTTTTTGGACTTGGGTGATTGAGTCTAGGTGCAGTTGGTTTAGTGTGGTGCCCACTATTATTTCCTACTTGATGCATCAAGACAATGAAGGGCAGCTAGAACGGTTACAGCTTGCACCCACAAAAGTGCGGTTTGGGCGGTCGGCGTCTGCAGCATTGCCTCCCGCATTACATTCAGGATTTGAAGAAAAATTTGGTGTTCCTATTGTTGAAACTATGGGCCTCACAGAAACTTCTGCACAAATATTGTCTAATCCATTACCTCCACTAGCTAATAAATATGGCTCACCTGGGATCGCTTTTGGCACTCAGGTAAAGGTTATAAATCGGTCCGGGCAAGAAGTGGCGCGAGGGATTGAAGGGGAACTATTAGTAAAAGGCAAATGTGTAATGCGTTGCTATTACAAAAACCCTAAGGTAACCAAAGAAACTATTGACGCTGAAGGTTGGTTGCATACGGGTGATTTGGCAATCATGGACGAAGACAATTTCTGTTTTATCACGGGGCGCATAAAAGAATTGATTATTAAAGGTGGAGAAAATATAGCTCCACGTGAAATAGACGATGTACTTTATACTCACCCTGCCGTAATGGAGGCAGCAGCAATTGGTATTGAAGACCTTCACTATGGCCAGGAAGTGGTGGCTTGTGTTGTGTTGGCCAAAGGCAAAGAAACGACTGAATCAGAACTGATTGCATTTTGTCAGAGTAAGTTGGGCCAAGTAAAAACTCCAAAACAGATTCACTTCCTACACGATTTACCAAAGGGGCCCTCAGGAAAAGTGCAGCGGTTAAAGTTGGTTGAGCAAATGGAAAATGCACCTAGCTAACAGTGTTAGAAAGAACACACTACCTCTGTAACCTAATCAAACCACTCGCAAAGCTGGGCAGTGGAGTAGTGCTGAGGATCAACTCAGGTCAATGTTAGCGCTTATTTATCATGGCCTGTCGCAGAAGTTCCAAATTTAGACGGTTGCTTGCTTTTGTTGCGCTCACGCTTGCTGCATAATGTGCCATTAATGATATACAGTATTGCACGGCATGAGGATTAATAAGTGATTTCAAGCGACAAAACATTAGAACACGATTTTATGCATTGGCAGTGCTTAAGCCGCCTATTTGCAGCACGCCAAGCGGCTGGATTCCCATTAGAAGAAGCCAAACCTTTAGTGTGTTACGGCGCAGATGGTGATATAGGTGTTGAGTTAACTATTTTAATTCTTAAGCGTGAGCTGGATCATTTGGTAGCCCAATATAAGCACAACGCCATAAAAACAGTTGATCCAATTGAAAGGTTTGAATGGGTAGTGAAACAATTGTCTTCTGACTATTATCAGAAAGCAAATAGCTTTCAATCCACCATGACCTCACTTTGCCCAATAGATGCACCCCATGCTGAAAAGTTATTGGACGCAGGTGAGTGTCGTATGGTGTTCCGTGCCCGTGCTGATGGTTACCTTGTGCCTGCTAAGGTGATCCAGTTAGCCGCAGACGATATTCGTGCGCAATTTACCCAACTCCATAACTACCACTTTAATCACAAGCAACCACAGCCCCATATAATATTAGGGTTTGAGCCTGATTGGGAAAGAGCCTACAAGGTTGCGCCTTAAACCACACAGGATTAAAGCGAGACTAAGCAAAAGTACAGGCCAGTTGAGGCCTGTATTGTAGGGCGTTTTACCTTCCATCAAAGTCACCTTGCCAGTTAGCTCTGCCTGCTGATACATAGGGGCTATCTGAATGATTTCTCCGGCCGCATTGATTAACGCAGAAACCCCACTATTAGTGGCTCGAGCAACCGGTTTGCCGTTTTCTAAGGCGCGCATTTGTGCTATTTGTAAGTGCTGCCATGGCGCTAATGAGTGTTCGAACCAAGTGTCGTTACTTACGGTAACGATAATTTGAGCCTGAGCCGCCTGCTGAGCCACAAGTTGTGGATAAGCAATTTCATAACAAATGTTGCCAGCGATGGCTATGTTGTCGGTTAGTAGCCCTTGCTTGTGTAGTGGCAGTTTAAATGCCGACATGGGCAAATTAAAGAAGTCTATTGCTCCTCTGAGCCATGATTCTAGTGGTATGTACTCACCAAACGGCACCAAGCGCTGTTTATAATACTCTCCATCTTCTGCACCAAAAGCGATTAATCCGTTGTAATAGTTTGCCCCAGCCTCGGCAGTTTCTCTAATTATCGTACCACTGATGATTTGTGTATTTTCTTTTTTAGCCAGTGCTCGAAGGGATTCGAACGCTGGAGCTATATGATCCCAGTAAGTGGGAATGGCTGTTTCTGGCCAAATGATTAAGTCGCTTTCTAAATGTAGGTAAGATTGTTTAAAGTAATAGTTTAATGTGGGGGTTAGGGTTTGTGGAGACCACTTTGTTTCTAAACTTACGTCAGCTTGTAGTAATGTGACTGTGATAGGGCCCTGTTGGCTTGGTTGAGTCCAGGAAATGGTGTTTAGTCCATAGCCCGCAAGCCATAACCCAGTGAGCAACGCCAAGCGTAAAGGCAATTTA
>Ga0308012_10000217_pt1 | contig 36860 bp, 28 predicted proteins | sample Neamet179_FD_203133 | JGI IMG/M metagenome (GOLD analysis project Ga0308012, IMG submission 203133) | Marine microbial communities from water near the shore, Antarctic Ocean - #179 | ecosystem: Environmental > Aquatic > Marine > Unclassified | place: Southern Ocean | collected 2014-07-25 | reverse complement strand
TAATAGAAGTGCGAACACACTTAGCCGAGCAGCGGAGTCAAGTGTGGCATCCAGCACGTTCATTTCCTGCTCAATTTAATGCTATTGGCATTGGCATTGCCAGTGCAGAGGGAGAGAGGGGAGCCATACAGAGTAATTTCTGACATTCAAATAGAGTCTCTGGAGAATCGAGGTAACTTCGATTGTCTCATTTGGAACGACTCATCACTTTATCACATCCCGTGAATTTGTTAGATAAGTCTTTCATGCATCGGCTAAGCTTAATATTATGCAGTTGAGATTCGTATTTTCGAAGAGAGAGAAAGCAATGACTCAGTATTGGAAGGCAAGCATGTTTGTTCTAATTAGATTTTGTTCTTTACGTCAATTCTCACTGTCCTCTCTATTGGCTATCTTGCTAGCGAGCTGTACTGTATCCAACGCACCGCTGCATCCGCAAACTGCTCTCTCTAGCGGAATCCTCTCTGAGCATCAGGCTCTATTTGATGTGCAGCACTATTCTCTGGAGATTGACGTCGACCCAGAGCGTAAATTTATCGACGGGATTGTGGTCATGCAAGCCGTGGCGCTAGCAACTCTCCCTCTCGTTGAGCTAGATCTTGATCCGCGGTTTGAAGTGCTCACGGCATCGATCGACGACCAGCCAGTTAGCTTTCGCAGCGAAGGCGGGAAGCTTATTCTCTTGGGAAATGCGGTCCCAGTGAACAAGGAATTTACTACCGCCGTTTCCTATCGAGGCAGGCCCTATGAAGCTGAGAATCCCCCATGGGATGGTGGCTTCGTCTGGAGCGAGACTGAGTCTGGGGAACATTGGATCGCCACCGCCGTTCAGGGCAGGGGCTGTGATCTATACTGGCCTTGCAAGGACCATATATCTGACAAACCCGAGCTAGGTGCTGACATGCTGATTACGGTACCCTCAAGCCTTACTGCAGTGATGAACGGGGTGTTGCTCTCCCAAACGAGCGTCGGTGATCGAACCACTTATCATTGGAGCACGCAGAACCCAATATCTGCCTACCACCTCGCGATAAATATTGGTCCGTTCAAAAAGTATGAAATACAACATAGCAACGTACTTACCGAGAATCCAATCCCCGTGGTCTTTTACCATGTTACAAATGATATGGATAAAATTGAAAGATTGATCAAAGATGATTTTATTGCCCAGCTCGAATTCTTCGAAAGAACACTTGGTCCTTATCCTTGGGGAGACGAGAAGATAGGAATCGTGGAGATTCCCTATCTCGGCATGGAGCATCAGACCATGAATGGCTATGGAAACGGTTATGAGCTAGATCCGCATGGCTTCGACTGGTTGATGCAGCACGAGTTCTCTCACGAGTGGTTCGGCAACCTAATGACTCAGGCCGGGGGTGAGGATTTCTGGCTGCACGAGGGATTCGCTAATTACATGCAGCCTGTCTACGCGCAGCAGGTCATAGGAGATGCGGGTTATTGGAGCTATATGTGGGATTTCTACAATGACTTAGCAAACTGCAAGCCGGTCGTCCCTAGCGAAACAGTATCGATGGACTATTTCGATTCAAACGATGCCTACTTTAAAGGCAGTTGGACGCTGCATACGCTACGAGGCCTAATCGGTGAGGAAGCCTTCTGGAGCTCGGTGCGCCGACTCATCTATGACACGGCGGATCCTTGGTCGCTTTCCTATCCAATACAGCCTATGCGTCGTAGTAATGCTGATTTTGTAAGGATAACTAGCGAAGAATATGGCGAGGACCTATCCTGGTTCTTCGATATGTATTTAGGACAAGCGGCGATACCGCTTCTTGTGCAGGAGCGCAACGAGGAGGGCGTCAGTTTTAGTTGGCCACACAATCCAGCGGCCAATTTCAGCATTCCAATCCTTGTTACTCAGAATGGTCACGCCACTGAGTATGCAGTGCCGTCAACTGGAGAGAGATTTCCTCTGGCAGAAGATGCCTTACTTCAGGTGGACCCTCGAGTCACGCTGTTTAGAGATTTTGGCACCACTGAAGCCTGCGTGATTGATTGAGCTTCCTATCGCCTTAGTCGACGTTCGTCGCCGAAGGTAGGTAGTATCAATTGATAGGCTTCGGTCAATAGGCCTACTACGTCTTGTGTGTATTTCTGCGCATGGACGTCCTGAATAGCTGCCAAGCGCAGATCTATCTCGCTCATGAGGTGGGAGAATTCTGCACTATCGGCGGCGGTATAGGCCACTTCGAAACCTGGTATAAATTTCAGTATCTGTTCGTGCAGGGATGCGACTTCTACCTGCACTCGTTTGGAGAGTAATTGGTGATAGGCGCTAATGAGTCGTGTGGCTTGTTGTGCATTGTCTATTCTATCCCCAATGGGCTCTATAGGCCCAATGAGGTTGCCATCGAACGTGAGTATAACGAACTCATCTTCTGCGCCCTGGGCACTGGTGAAGGCAAAGCTTAGGATTAACAGGATGAATAGATTGTGAGTCATTCGGTCCTATCTCCTAACAGTAAAAACCTGAAGTAATCTACTTGTCTTCATAGGAGAAAACGGACTTCAGCTCGCGATTGCTTATTTTCCAGCCATCATCTGTAAGCACAAAGCTGTCATGGTATTCGCCAATGATCGCGAAGCCTTCCGTGGAGTTTGACCCGGCAGCTGACGTATAAATAGTTGCATAACTTACGCCAGATGCACGCAGCTCATCAATTGGCTCAATGCGAATCGTGCTCATCAGATGTCGGATAGATCCGCTCTTGTCTAACCCTTCAATTCGCGCACGAATATTGTTGCGACCTTCCCATGTCTGGCTGCCTACGCTTAGTGATGCATCTTCGGTAAAGAGATTTGAGAACTCAGCTGCATCAAACCTATCTCGAAAGTAGGCATAGTCTGTCACTAGATTGGCGCAGTCGCGGTAGACATCTGCGGCGTAGCTCGCTGGGATTAGACCAATGCTTAGTGCAACTGCGAATAAGAGACGTTTTATCATTTTAGTGTTCCTGATTAAAAGTAAGAGAATTTCGATGAGAATTGATCTCATAGAGACTGAGCCAGCAAATTCAAGTTATTGTTCATTAAGCGCGTTCTGGATATCCTGATAGGCCCGTCGAGAGCTATTTCAGGTATGCTATATCTGATACGCATTAGGCCACATTGAGTAAAATAAGTTAATGTTATATCCCTATATCAACCCACTAACGCTGTATATAAGGAGTCACTGAGACGATGTTCACTGTAAAGATACTATCTAAATGGGCAGGAATTGGTCTCGGCTCAGTCCTACTCTTCGTAGCTGTTGCCTATGGTGCTATGCGAATGAACGATGGCCCAGTGGAATTCTACCCCTGGTTTACTATAAGCATCGGGGGCCCGTTTCGTAGTGGCGAGCTAACGGCGGCACCGCAAAGTTGGGAATTCTTGCGAGAGCGGGAAGAGATCGAGATTCAGACGCTTAAGCCCACTACCTCGCGAACGGTCTGGGTACCGGTAGTCGATGGCGAGCTTTTTATAGTTAGTGGCTATATGAATTCGCCTATTGGCAAGCTGTGGAAGCAATGGCCGGCCTATATGGAGGAGGACAATCGCATTCTGATTCGAGATGAGGGAAAGCTCTACGAGCAATGCCTGCAAAGGGTGTTGTCGGATCCCGAGAAGATTGTGCCGGTGTTGGCGGAACTTGGTCGAAAATATCTCGGCGGCAACGGCGAGCTGATTCCAGGAAGTGAAATCGCAGTCACCAGTGGCTCCATCTGGATGTTCGAAGTAACTGGCTGCGAATAAAATCCGAGAGGAAGGCAGTATGTATTTAAGGGGACTAGTCGGTATTATCTCGCTTGCCGTATTTGGCACTGCGATTGCTCAGGCAGATATTAGTGGTACGTGGATGCTCAATGGCCCAGGTACAGAGAGCGATATTTTGTTAAGCGCGGAGGGTAAGCGCCTACAGAACGAATACGAGTTGCTGGAGGATGACCCTAGCTTGTACTGTACACCAGCAAGCTCATCTAGAATTTGGGCAAACCCAGGCGCACCTATCAAAATTGAGCAAACACAGACAAGTATATTAATTAGCTATGAACTTTTTGATCTCAGGCGCGAGATACCACTGGGAGACGAATCGGCACTAACGGATCAGCCTAGCACTAAAAACTTGAATGGCACGTTCTTTCCAGAAATGGGTTCGTCGTTTGCAAGCTACGACGGCGAACGTCTTATTATTGAATCTAGAAATCACGCCTACGGATATATTAGAACATCACGGGGAATACCGCAGGCACCGAGCACAACCGCAGTCGAGGTGTTGGAGGTGGAAGGCGATATACTGCATATCACCCATACTTATATCGACGAATCGATATTCGAGAAACCGTTAGTGCTTGAATACTTTCTAAGACGAGCAGACGATACCGTACTTAACGTGTATGACTGCACTGAAGCAAACTACAACTGGTTCGATGAACTGAATGCGAATTAGGCTGGGAGAATAAAAATGAAGAAAATTCTATTGATCGCAGTATTGTTAAGCGCTTCATTTCTCGTTAGCGCACATCATTCGACGGCTGCGAACTTTACGCAAGAGATAATCTCAGTCGAAGGCACTATCGAGCGGGTCCGATTTCAGAATCCCCATTCTTCTGTGCTAATTAGAAACACCGATGATCAAGGTGAGGAAACTTTCTGGTTAATTGAATCCGTCGGTAGAACTACCTTGGAAAGGCAGGGTGTTTCATTTGATCTACTTGAGGTAGGTTCGATGGTAAAGGCGACCGGAAGGAAGGGGCGCAGAGAGTTTACGATGTATCTGCGAGATATAGAGTTCGAAGATGGAGCCGTCTTCGTTCCTGAGCCAGACCTCTATTGATTTTGAGGCCAGCCTAGTTAGTAAATGCCCCGAGACAGATTTTCTTGCGGCACTGTCTCGTTACGATTTAGTGACTATTTTTGGTAGGTGATCCTTCCGCCTACGATAGTCATCATATTCTCACTGGTAAGAATGTCTGCCTCGAGAATCGTCATGAGGTCGTTATCGAATACGGTGAAGTCAGCATATTTTCCTATTTCTATAGAACCCCGACGGTTTTCCTGAAAGGCGCCGTATGCCGGCCAAAGAGTAAGCATGAGTAAGGCTGTCTCTCTAGAGACGGCTAATTCGGGGTGCCAGCCTGCGCCCGATGTCCCATCTAGCCTCGTTCTAGCGACAGCTGCAAAGAACTCAATCCTAGGATCTCCTTCTTCAACCGGTGCATCGGAGCCGGCCAGTATCCTCAAGCCCCTATCGACTAATTGCTGCCAAGGATAGGCATAGGAGAGTCGGTCACGTCCTAGGCGATCGGGAGCGAAATTAAGGTCGCCGATTGCATGGCTGGGTTGCATAGAAGGAAGCACGCCTAGCTCTACGAAGCGCTGTTGGTCCGATGGCGGAATTATCTGCGCGTGTTCCATGCGCCAACGCAGGTCCTCGCTGGCCCATTCGCTTCTAGGTACGTAGTTGTATGCCTCTTCGTACCAATCCAGAAGTGACCTTACTGCGCGATCTCCGATAACGTGTGTCTCGATTTGAATTCCCTGTCTAAGCGAGGCATAGAGAATCGGCATCAACTCTTCTTTGGTCGTGCGGTTCATGAAGCCGTTGTGATCGGAATCGGAATAATTATCGATGAGTGCTGCGCCACGTGAGCCTAGAGTCCCGTCTATAAACACTTTGATGCCGCGCACATCAAACATATCATCAGCTGTGGTTTCGCGGCCGCGCTCCAGCATAGCTTGTGCCTCCGAAACCGGGATCGCGGCATACACGCGATGTGCCATGTCGCCTTCTTTATGAATCTCCTTCATCAGTCCGACTAATCGATAAGACATACCGGCATCTTGTGTCTGTGTCCAGCCTAGTGAGGCATTCGCACGCAGGCCGCGTAGTAGATTATCTTTGAGATAGGCATCGGTTTCTGGTGGCAGTATTTCGCGAAAGGCATTCATCGCATTGGCAAGCACGTAGCCGGTGGGTGTCCCGTCCAATTCTCTCTCGAATCTACCGCCCTCAGGGTCTGGGGTGTCTCTCGTAACACCCGCGAGTTCCATCGCTTTCGAATTAACTAGTGCAGATACGCCATCGGCTCGCGGCATGAACAGCGGTTTGTCGGCAGTAAATGAGTCGACGTCGTACTTATTGAGGAAGCGCTGCTCATCGGTCCATTCCCGCTCTATCCAACCTCGTCCCTGAACCCAGTCGCCGTCGGGGATATTTGCAGCCCAGTCCCCGATGGTTTGCACGGTCTCTCGTAGCGTAGCAATTCCGAAGAGGCTTAGAGTTTTTGTGCGCTTTCCTACGCCTTCCAAGTGTTGGTGGCTATCGGTGAATCCTGCGAAGACCGTCTTGCCTGCCAGATCGATAACTCGGGCAGAGTCACACATATACTCTTCTGCATCAAGATTGGAACCAACGAATACGATTCTGCCGTCCTTGCTAGCAACAGCCTCTGCTGTCCACTGATTCTCGTTGGATGTGTAGACGCTTGTGTTATGAAGTACGAGGTCGGCCTGTGCGCAGTCAGTGCTGGCAACTGCAGATTCTAGGGCGTCAATGTTTGAGCCCTCATCGCTGCAGGCGGCAAGAAGTAATAGAGCAGGCAGGGTCAGATTCAGTGCAATTGTGGGGTGCATCCAAGATTCCTTTGGCGTTCGAGGTCTTATAATTCAAGTTTGGCAGTAATTAGCAAAGATTGTATCAGATGGCGCAGAATCTCAAGGGTTGCGAGCAGTTAGCGGGTTCTGAATATCTGGAAATCAACCCAATATTTCTCTAAACTGGTGAAAATAATCGAAGACCAAGAATAAAAAAGTTCAATTTTCTGTTCACACTTTGAGGTACAGCATGTCGAGAAATACGACCAATAGTAGGCGTGATTTTCTAAAGGGCGCAGCTGTCGTAGGCGGTGCATCCACCCTAGGAGCCTGTGTAGGCGCACAATCAGGGGCCTCTGTTACGCATACCCACTCTTCCAGTTTCTATCCCAAGCACAACGAGCGTACCAAGGGTTGGATGCGTTTTATGTGGCAAAAGGCTACTACGGCTGACGACTGGGGATATTCTGAAGACATAGAGCGTCCCTGGGGAATAAATATCCCTCGCGGCGACATCGATTGGTCAGTTGATGGTGAGGGACCTCATCCTTGGTGGGACCAGTACAACTCTGCGCCTATGTTGAGCTACCCGCGCTTCGATCTGACCGATTCAAGTTACGTCATCATGATGATGGCCGATCAGACCCCTGCCTGGCGTGAAGCCTATACCCGTATCTTGGATGAACTAGCAACACGGCACACTTCCTACTGGGCAGCAATTGATTGGAATACTTTTATCGGCCCCAGCCCCGATCGCGAGAACTACGGCCCGGGTAGTGCGCCGTTTTTTCAGGCTTGGCCAGAACGGCTTCGTGGAAACTATGACTCGGCCGGTTGGACTGCAAACGGTGTTGAACCTTGGGGCCTGCAGCCCGACCCCATTGGAGCCGATGGCAATCTGTTCTTTCGCGGCTGGTTGAACCTTCTGCTTACTATCTACAAGTATGTATCCGGCGACGACAAGTGGGAGAAGCCCTGGCAGATAGCCGGTTATGAGAATGAAAAATTCGAATGGACGCAGCCTCGTATAGTCGAACATCTGCACAGGCAATACACCGATCATCCGGAGGGGCCGCAGTGTGAGAACACGAAAATTTGGCCGTTCTGTAATTCGGCTGCAGGTCTGGGTATGTATCTGTCCGACAAATTAGGCGTGACCAACTCTCATGGTGTGTTCGAAGAATGGATCGAATTCATGCGTGATAACTACATGAGCATCAATGGTCAGAATCAGATCGAATGGATGACGATGTACTACGATCCGATTGCAGAGTTCAAAGTTAATATTCCCGGTACTGGTGGAACGGGTGCGGGCACCGCCTTCTATCTAATGCCCCAGTCGCCCGAACTCGCCACACAGATCTATGATGCTACCGCCAATTCCCTAGGCTGGCGAGACCCGCGACAAGAGATCCGCCCTAGTGCTACAGGCTTAGCCATGGCTAAAGCGCTAGGCGATCACACGGCAGTCTCTCGCTTAAGTGCGGCAGCCGAACGTTACTCAGACCCGAAGTGGTTTGGCGACGACATGGATAAGTTTGGTTGGTGGTTCAATAACGAAGATCCCTGGCCCCGAGGACAGCCTTCAGCACAGCAAATGATTAGTGAGATCAGCGAAGGTAATTGGGTGGATGCGTTCAAGGTACAGCATCTCGATAAATACACTGCGCCTACACTCGAAGGAGTCGACTATCCAAGTCTTGGTGTCGACACAGCATGGAATGATAAGGACAGTGGTGTGCTGCACGTTGGTACCTATGTTGTTGATAGGAATCGGGCTGGCGAGTCTACGAGCTGGCAGATAAGCAATCTGCCGAATGCAGGGGAAGCCGTAGTAATTTGCGATGGAACAACCGTTAGCGATGTGCAGGTTCTCAATACTAATACTATTCGTGTTCCTACGGATATCGGGCAGCATCAGTTTCAGATTTATACCGGCTACTTCGGGCAAGAAATCGCTATGGCCAAGCCTGATCCATCGACGTTTGCGAGTGCCGCAACTGCCTCTGCCACACGCCGTACGGCCGAGCAGAATGTTAAAGCAGCGGAAGCAGTGATAGCCAGCGGCGCAACTGGTTGTCCTTGTTGTGCTGGAGTGGCCTAGGCTTCATAGAATAGAAATTGAATAGTTAGGGAGAATGAGTGAATGCGAGTACTTAGATTATTAAGTCGAAAATTTACAGAGGCCACATTGCTAGCACTGCTGCTGCTAGTGGGAAGTGTTGCCAATGGCGATGCGGCAGAGCAACTGCAGCAAGGTAAAAATATCATCGTGCTCGATGTAGAGAACATGACCTGAGTAGGCTGTATTGTTGCCGTGCGCAACTCACTGAAAAAAGTCGAAGGTGTTATAAAGATCGAAGTAGATATAGATGAAAAAACAGCGACAGTGATCGTCGCGAGTAAAGACGTCGATACATCTCTTCTGGTTGCTGCGGCAACGAATATTGGATTTCCCTCTGTTGTTAGAGAGCCGTAACTACCGGCGATTAAGGCCGGTTTGTATAATATTTTAGAACGGGATTGAGTTTGCAAACTACAAAAAAGAAAACTGACTACCGCCATCTCATACTTGGTGGAATCGCTGCATCGCTCACGGCGAGTATTTGCTGTCTCGGCCCGTTAGCACTTTTGGCAACGGGTGTAAGCGGTGCTTGGATGAGCAATCTCATGTTCTTCGAGCGCTATCAACCGATCCTTATCGCTGTAACGCTTCTCGTATTCGTGCTTGCCGGACGCAATGTATTCTTTACTACCAATGCGGTGGATGATAATGATAGCTGCGAAGAGAGAGGTCCTGATTGGAAGAAGGCGTCGGTTTTCGCCGCAAGTTCTTGCTTAGCTCTGGTGTTTATAAGCAGTGAATACTGGATTCTATTCTTAGTCTAACTCCCTCCAGCGTAGTTGGCCTGATTTGACATAATATCGATCCATTCCTATCAATTCCCTTACTCTATAGATGAGTAACAGATAGACTCCGCCTACAATATCCTCCTCTGGCAACAGCATGAACTCAGAAACAAAGTCTACTGAACGTGATCCGGCTTATGGTTGGTTGATGGTGTTTGTCGTGTTTACTCTGAGCGGACTGTCATTCGGAGCCCTTGGAGCTATATCAGTTTTCTTAAAACCCCTGTCAGCAGAATTTGGCTGGGGAAGGGCAGAAACTTCACTCGGTTATACGGCGATAGCATTTTCCTCCGCATTGTTTGGAGTTCTCTGGGGCTTTGTGGCGGACAAATATGGCTCGCGCTGGTTCGGCGTTGTCGCTGCCATAACAATGTCTCTTTGTCTGTTCATGTTAAGTGTGCAGACGAATATTTTTCAGTTCTATGCGTTCTATTTTCTATTTGGTGCGTTCGGCAATGCTATGGCGTCTACGCCTTTGTTTGCAAACGTGGGATTCTGGTTTCGACACAACCCTGGCCTTGCTCTGGGCCTCACCGCATCGGGCGGTGCGATCGGCCAGGGTGTCGTACCGTATTTTGCTGGAATGGCGATCACCGCTAATGGTTGGCAGTGGGCCTATCAGGCGATGGCGATTTCTTACTTGGTAATAGCGTTGCCGATTGGGTTCCTCGTGCGTGAATCTCCTAGGCGTCAGAAAGCGCGAGTATCACCGGAAACTGAAGTGCGGCATTTTCCTCTGTCTGAGAAAGAGGTTGTGCTGTGGATGAGTCTTGCCGTTATGTTTTGTTGTAACTGTATGGCTGTACCGATTGTGCACCTTGTACCAATGCTTACCGATGCGGATTACACCTTGCAGTTCGCGACTAGCGTCTTTCTCGTGCTGATGTTAGCTGGGGGTGTAGGCCGTATTGTGGGGGGGAAACTAGGTGATATGATTGGAGCTTTGCCGACTTATATTATTATGTCGGTTGGACAGACTGTCTCGGTATTCTGGTTTCCTTATATGGACCAAGCTTGGAGTCTCTACCTACTCGCTGTGATCTTCGGTTTTACCTATTCGGGTGTGATGTCCAGCATTTTGGTGTGCGTTAGAATGATGGTGTCGGCGCTCTTCTCGGCTAGAGCCATGAGCGTGACGTCGTTCTTCGGTTGGACCGGCATGGGTCTAGGCGGGTTCTTTGGCGGCTTGTTCTACGATATGAATGGTGACTACAAGCTGTCTTTCGCGTTCGCCTCGCTAATGGGGCTGCTGAATATTATTGTACTCACGGCGTTCTATACGCGGGCGAAGGGTCAGCGCATTAGCGCCTCGCCCCAGCCGGCTTAATAAAAATGTCTAAGTGAAAAAAGAGATGTACGTTTAGTTAAGTTGAACGCCGCGGAATATTTCTCTTCTCTGAACGTAGCCCTCTGGCATGGGCAGCACATTGTTGCTGCTCTCATACGCCTCGTAGTCGGCGAGCATTTCTGCATAGCGTTCGGGCTCGATCTGCTCTAGATCGCGTGCTTCTCCAGGATCTGTTTTGATATTAAACAGATGCCATTTTCGGTCATTAACGGCGCTGCGATTAAATACCAACTTATAGTCTCCCTTGAACAGAGCGCGGTTACCGCCAAGCTCATAGCCAATAGCTTGAGACTCGCTGTGAATGTCTGACTCGCTGCCTTGTAGAAATTCAGAGAAATCAGTGCCGATAATTTCTTCGATTGAATTACCCTTCCAATTGCCGTTATGTTTCGCAAGATCTACTAAACTAAGAATGGTAGGTGTAAGGTCAGTGACGAATACAAACTCGTCAGTCATTTCATTCTGTTTGCTAATGCCAGGGCCAGACATGACCAGAGGTACGCGCAAACCACCCTCGCTGGCGTAGAATTTATAATAAGCGAGTGGGGAGGCAGCTATTGTTGCGTTATTAGGTCCTATTGCATTAAAAGAATTTGCCTCGCCCAGTGTTTCTAAGTCAGAGTTATAACCCACTCTATCAAACCAATTCCCCATTCCCAGAGCTGCTTGTCCGTTTACCCCAATTAGGTTGGAACCTTCGGCGCCGTTGTCTGAAGTGAAGACGAATATTGTATTCTCGAATTCTCCGATTTCTTTTAGGTAGTCCATTAGCCGCCCAATATGCATGTCCATCGCATCCACCATTCCCGCATAGACTTCCATACGTCGAGCGTGATGAATTTTTTGTTCTTCACTCAGGCTATCCCACTCTAATGTTCCTGGGGTAACTACCGCCTCGGTATCGCGAGGAACGACACCGGCAGCCTCGGCGGCGAGCCGTCTTTTCTCCCTCATTACTACCCAACCTTCGTCATACATTCCGGCATACTTATCGGAAAATTCTTTGGGAGCTTGGACGGGCATGTGCACGGCTTGAAAAGGCACGTAAGCAAAGAAAGGTTCGTCATCCGCTTCATTCTCTGCGATGAACTCGATTGTTTTATCGATGAAATACTTAGATGAATAAAAATCGTCGGGAAGTGCATGTCGTTCCCCGTCGGCATACCAATTAGCTTGCTCATAGATTGGCAGGTAGGGACGCTGATCCCAATTGTCCGCGCCAGTATCCGCCATAGCAATGGTGCGATCGAAGCCTCTTGAAGAGGGTAGCAGTTCCGGCGTATGGCCTAAGTGCCACTTGCCAGTCATGTAAGTGTGGTAGCCCGCGTCCTGAAGAATTGTAGACAGTGTTACGACTTTGTCATTGAGCACGCCTTGATAGTTTTCATACTGCTGCTGTTCAGGTGGAAGCGCCTCTGGGATATTTGGCACACCATTGCGATGACTATCGACGCCAGTTAGCAGCATGGCTCGCGCCGGTGCACAGCTCCCCGCCGTATGGTAATTGGTAAACGAGATTCCTGAAGTTGCGAGTTCGGCGATATTTGGCGTGTTAATTTCGCTGCCAAATGGAGAGATATCGGTGAAGCCCAGATCATCTGCGAGTATTAGAACGATATTGGGTCGCGTTTCTTGCTGTGCCATAGCAGAGTTGAATGAGCCAGCGGCAAGAGTAAGCAGTGCAGTTGTTAAGATTAACGATTTGGAAATCATATGGGCCCACAGTTATTTTTTGAATTCAAGAATGATTAGAAATATTCACGAGTGAGAATGCAAGCGGACTGAGTCAGCCTATATTTTCAATAGCTTGGCACTATCGCGCTACAACACAGCGCTCAGGCTGAACAGATCTTGGTAGCACAAGTGGTGCCGCTGTTACGCGTTCTTCGCTAGCGAGTTGATCATACGCAGCTTGCTGAAGTCCTTTTACTTGAGCGCGAGACATGCCTAACTCAAAGCCTGAACATTCGTTCTCGCCTAGCGAGCGCGGGTCTAGACCGGTTAGGTTGCCGAAGACGACAAGTGCCTCGAGATAGTAGCCATAGTCGCTAGCGTGATAGTGATCCCATGTCCAAAGGTTCATTAAATCTGTGTCGATTCCATCATAGGGATTGGGGTCTGCGATGCCACTTTCTATGGCGCGTGTCCAAGCCTGACCAACACCGTTTACTGATTTAACCGCAGCAGCTCCGGCGGCGGCTGCGTCATATCCGGCGCGTACGTCTATCGCCATCTGTGCTATAGGCATTCCATTCCAAGGGCTGTCAGTTCGATACACAAGATCTGCACGTGACCAGGTCGCAGTGAGAAACACTTCAACATCGGGGTTCAGACCTTGCAGAAAATTCGACATCTGAGCCGTGGTGTTGATGAGCACAGCTGGATTATTAGGGTTGCTACTATCTAGGGTGCTGAAGCCATGCATGACAACTTTATCCCAAGGGCGCCGTCCTATGACACCTAACTTGTTCTCGAGATGAAAATCCAATCCACTCCCACCTCTAGTCTCGAGATATACATCGTAGTCTAAGCCAGCTTGATCGGTGAAAGACTTAAAGAGCGCAGGGACCCCGCCAATACCTTCGTTGTTGAGATCGGTTACTGAGTCTGCGCGATAGAATTTCGCGGCTGAGCCATAGGCGTAAGTGAAGCTATTGCCTATAAACAGGGCGCTTGTTTCTGCTAAGGAAGTAACTGAGCTAAATGTTACAACTAGAGTTGCGTATAGGGTGATTAAGTATTTCATCGATTGATCCTTATTTTTCTTTTTAACCCAATGACGTTGAAAGCAAGAATAAAAGCTCACTGCGTCCAAACCCTTGCTTAGAATGGACGCAGTAGCGCTGTTCTAATTCGCAGCAGCAGCATCCAGTATGCGTAGAAAATTTCCGCTCCAAATTTTATTGATGTCTGTTTCGGAATAGCCGCTCTTTAATAAGCCTGCGGTAAGGTTCATCGCTTCGCTGGCGTCGTTGTAGTCATCTATGCCGCTGCCATGATTGAAGTCATTGCCGATGCCTATATGATCGATGCCTATGCGGCCGACGATGTAATCGATGTGCTCGATCATATTGTCTGTGGAAGCTGGCCCGAGAAGTTCGCTAACAGCGGCAGTGAATGCAGATCTTTCTGTAAGGTCATCAATTTCCCAATAGAGTTCGAAAGGGTAGTTGTATTCTATCGATATTCCCGCCGCTACCCGCAAGGCTACTAATTTTCTTATAAACTCGGGCTCAGAGATATTGATCAGATAACCCTTAAACGCAGCGACGTGAATTACTCCGCCATTCTCGCCGATGCGATCAATTTCTTCATCGCTAAGATTGCGAGTTACATCTGAAACAGTTTTCGCATTTGAGTGACTTGCAATTATTGGACTTCTCGTTAATTCAAGCACTTGCAGAGTTGCTGCTTTGGATAACTGTGAGACATCTACAAGTGCGCCCAGAGCCTCGATTCGTTCAACGGCAGCTACACCCAAGGCAGATAATCCGCCGTGTTCTTCGGTAACCTCAAAGGCACCAGTTTCACCGCTAAACTCTGGTCGTGAGGAATCAGAAAAAGCATTATGCCCGAGATGGTTGAGACCAAATATTCGAACACCTTCTGCATAGAATTCATCGATTGCGGAAATATTTCCCTGCAGAGAGCGAGCATTCTGAAATCCTAGAATTAGTGCAGATTTTCCTGCCTCGTGAGCAGCGACGATTTCACTGGAAGTAGTCGCGATAACAACTTGGCCCTGACTTTCTTCTACTAGTGTTTTCACAGCGGCTATTTTTTCATCTGCCTCGGCTCTAGCTGCCGCATCGCCTTCCATCGTTCTGGGGCCAGGGCCAACAGCCACAGACATGACTACGGCGTCGACTCCACCGGCACGCATCTTTTTGGGATCTACCTTCGATGTTCCGTCGGCACTCATGTAAGCCCTCGATGTTGAAGGAATTACGATGTCGGCATGCGCATCTAAGACTAAGCTAGATTCATGGATTTCGGCGGCGGATGGGCTGGAGCTAGCGTCTCCAGCTTCAGTCTCAACTGAGACGGATTCGTTATCTGAGCATGATGCTATGCCTGCGAGAATGAAAAACAGTAATAGGCTTTTTCGAACCTTTCCGGCAGTGTTTATGTGTAGCATTTTTTAACTCCAACAATTTTTAGATACTGAATTTTCATTCAGGTGCCAATTTAAGATCTTCCCTCAAAGTGCGTGAAGCGAGATAGAAGTGAATGCTCGACCAGACCATAACAGTCGGCAGAAGTATCGCCATCGAGTAGCGCAACGAATCTATTCCCATTGAGGGTTCAAGCATGTCACTTAGGAAGCCGACGGCGAACGGTCCAATGCCCAAGCCAATGATATTGATGGCAAGAAACAAGATCGCTGATGCCGTCGAGCGCCACCTTAATCCAACCAAGTTATGTGTGGTAGCGATGGAATTGCCGAGGTAGACGTTCTGTAACAGGCCTGGGATAAACGCACAGACTAGCGCCACGTATGTGTTCCCTGTGAGTAGGACGATTAGAAGAAATGGTACAACTGTGATTGTCGCGAGTCCGGGAATCCATTGATACCAGCGCTTGTCGCGTTTCCCGAGCTTGTCGCCCAAGATACCTCCAAGAAGTATACCGATTGCGCCAAATAGCCCTGTCGATAGTGCGAGCCAAGTTCCCAGTTCGCCCGTAGACATTCCATGACTTCTAATAAAGAAAGAGGCTAACCAATTTACGGTGCCGTATCCAGCGAAGGCATTGAGCCCACAAGCGAATGCCATGTGGCGAAATGTCTTTCGTTTCCACAGCAGTGATATTACTTCCTTGAAGGGCACCTGAGTTTCGGACGCAGTTCTATTTTCCATCAGCCCACGAATTGGTTCGCGGACGGTCGTTCGTACCAGAATCGCTAGTAGGATGCCTGGTATGCCGACAACCATGAATGCGATCCGCCATCCGAAGAACTCATTGAGCCAGCCACCGAAGAGAAAGCCGAACAGGATGCCGAGATTTACGCCGGTTGAATAGAAAGAGAGCGCGGTCGCACGTTTCTCGGGTGGGAAAATATCGGAGACTATGGAGTGTGAGGGAGGACTACCTCCTGCTTCGCCGATTCCAACACCGACGCGGGCGGCGAGTAGCTGGGCGTAGTTCTGCGCAAAGCCGCTTAGCGCCGTCATTGCGCTCCATAGGCCTACAGACACAGCGACGATATTTCTTCGATTGCTACGATCTGCAAAGCGCGCGATAGGAATGCCCGCGGTGACATAGAACATCGCGAAGGCGAAACCTGTTAATAACCCTAATTGGCTGTCGGATAACGACAGATCGACTTTGATGGACTCCTGCAAGATAGAAAGCAGCTGCCGGTCAATAAAATTGAAGGTATAGACAATGGTTAGAACGACAAGTGCATAGTTTCTTGTTCGTGGACTGGCGTAAGGGTTTACCTGCGGTATTACAGGAGGGGTGGTCTTTCCATCTGTGTGATCTGTCATAACAGGCTCTTCTTATTATTTTGCGCGAGATATCTACGGAGAATAGTCGGGCCCAGCGCAAAAAACTAGCTAATTTAAACAAGGATACTTTCTAGGGGGTTCGAGCTGCAGCTACGCTTGATTAATAACTTGGAGGAATTGCCATTCTCTTTGTTATCGTTAAAAACGATAATATGAATCGTTATATATCGTTTTACCGATTAATCCGTGCTGGGTAGAGTAGGCCCGTACTCTTGACTCAACGTAATTTTAACAAGCACAGACGGAGACCATTCGAATGCTGAAAAAAACCTTATCCAGAACATTCATCGCCTTTCTTGGGCTTTTCGCGCTCGCGCCAGTCAATCTGGCCAGCGCCCAAGATCAAGCGCAGGTGGCAACCAATGCTTATTGGTGGCCCAATCGGCTCAGTCTCGAGCCGCTTCGTCAGAATTCCCTAGCCTCCGACCCTCATCGAGGCGAATTCAATTACGCAGAGGCCTTCGCAGGCTTGAATCTGCAGGCTGTAACAGCCGACCTAGAGCAGTTGATGACCACGTCGCAAGACTGGTGGCCGGCCGACTTCGGTCACTACGGACCGTTCTTCATCCGCATGGCATGGCATAGTTCTGGTACCTATCGATCTGTCGACGGTCGCGGTGGAGCCGATGGCGGGATGCAGCGTTTCGCTCCACTGAATAGCTGGCCCGACAATGCCAACCTCGATAAGGCGCGCCTACTTCTATTACCAATCAAGCAGAAATACGGCCGTAATATTTCATGGGCTGACCTTATGATCCTCGCGGGCACGGTAGCTATGGATTCCATGGGATTCGAAACCCTGGGATTCGCGGGTGGACGAGTCGATGCTTGGGAGCCCGAAGAAGTGAACTGGGGCCCAGAGGGCGAATGGCTTGCGGCAGATCGCCGTAACGATCGAGGAGAGCTCGAAGGTGCATTAGCCGCGGTACAGATGGGTCTCATCTATGTGAACCCAGAAGGCCCTGGTGGAAATCCTGATCCACAGGCGGCAGCAGATGCGATTCGTGAGGCGTTTGGCCGCATGGCAATGAATGATGAAGAGACAGTTGCACTTATTGCTGGTGGTCACACCTTCGGCAAGGCACACGGTGCTGCGCGCCCTGATGAGCATGTAGACGTTGAGCCCGAAGCTGCGAGTATTGAGCAACAGGGCCTGGGCTGGAAGAATAGCTACGGCACAGGCAATGCAGGCGATACCATCACTAGTGGATTAGAAGGAGCCTGGACTATCGATCCCGCTGCTTGGACTCATAACTACTTACAAAACCTATATGGTTATGAATGGGTGCAGACTCGCAGTCCCGCAGGTGCGATTCAATGGGAACCGGCTGAAGGCGCAGCTTCAAGTCTGGTGCCAGATGCACACGATCCATCGAAGCGCCATGCCCCGATGATGTTCACAACCGACTTGGCTCTCAAGGTTGATCCTGGGTATCGCGCGATCACTACGCGTTGGTTGGAAAATCCAGAGCAGTTCGAAGATGCGTTTGCACGAGCCTGGTTCAAGCTTACTCATCGAGACATGGGGCCAAATTCTCGCTATTTGGGCGACCTGGCACCAAGTCAAGAGTTTATCTGGCAGGATCCGATTCCTGTAGCCGAACATAATCTTGTTAGCAGCCGCGACGTGAGTCGACTGAAACGTGAGATCTTGGATTCTGGACTAAGTACGGCAGAGCTAGTTCGAGCTGCCTGGGCTTCGGCATCGACCTATCGCGGCACGGATATGCGCGGTGGGGCTAACGGAGCGCGCGTTCGATTAGCGCCGCAGAAGAACTGGTCAGCTAATGATCCGCAGGAACTGGCGCGAGTTGTTGACGTGCTAGGCACAATTCAGAGCGAGTTCAATGAGAGAAACTCGGTTAAACAGGTATCACTCGCTGACTTGATGGTTCTTGCGGGCAACGCGGCGATTCAGCAGGCGGCAGAGCAGGGTGGTCATAGTGTGGAAGTCGCATTTGTTGCTGGGCGCGGCGATGCAACGCAGGAAAATACCGAAGTTGACTCATTCGCGATACTTGAGCCGACAGCTGATGGTTTTCGCAATTATTTCGCCGTAGGCAACTCGCGTTCACCGGCCGAAATGCTCATAGAGAAGGCTGCTTTGCTCAATCTGACCGTGCCAGAGATGGCGGCGTTAGTCGGCGGCATGCGAGCTCTCGATGCGAATACCGGGCAATCGAAGCATGGTGTCTTCACCGACCAGCCGGGTACGTTGAGCAATGACTTCTTCGTCAATCTGATCGACCTCAATGTAGTGTGGAGCAGATCCGCTTCCGAGGAAGGCATCTTTGAGGGGCGTGATAGAGCAACGAGTGAATTGAAATGGACGGCGACACCTGCCGATCTCATCTTCGGTTCCAATTCAGAACTCCGTGCGATAGCGGAATTCTATGCATCTGAAGACTCGAAGGAACAGTTCGTGCAGGACTTTGTAAGTGCATGGACTAAGGTCATGATGCTCGATCGCTTTGACTTGATGTAAATAGTAACCTTAGTACTAATCTTTATTGGGCCGGCGTTCTCTTTGAGCGCCGGCTTTTTTTTTGCTGTGTATTTTTTCAAGAGAATGCTGCTACTAACTTTGGCACAAAAAAGAGCGGAGAGACTGGTTCAGTCTTTCCGCTCTCTTGGCTTCTCTCTACTAAGCACTAGCTAGGATGTTCTTGCCTGTGGGTGCGATTTATTCTAAATGCTATAGCTCTATGTCCAAGCTGTAGCCAACTACGAATTTAATGTCGTCGTTGTCTAGAGCGTCAGGGCCGGCATCATCCAGATCGGTGGAAGTGATCATGAAGCTGAAGCCATCTTTAGCGATAGAAACGTTGTAGTCCATGTAGTTGCCTGGTACGCCGTTGAAGGCCTCAGAGAAATCACCTTCGTGATGACCAATATGGAAGCCTAGGTCGACGCCGTTACCGATTGTAGTACCATAGTCAGCATACAGATAAGTTGCTTCGCCGAAACCGAAATCCTGGCCTGGACCTTCATCAGCTTCAGTATTGGTTAGCACGTTCAATCCAAAAGTAAATGGACCAATACCGATCGAGCCATACAGTTCGCCGAAGTCGAACTCGGCTTCTGCGTCATAGTTATAGTAGAGATAGCCGATGTCGTAGCTGATTCCGCCGGCCTCGCCGGCAAAGCCTCCGTAGATGTCATGCTCATATGAATACACATCGTCGGCAGCATAGCTTACGTTTGAAGCCCATGTGCCTACGTAGAAACCGCTGTCAGCCGCATAGTCGACTCCGCCGGAGATAGCGGCTTCGTTTACTGTCTGAGTAAGGCCGCGCCAGATGTAGTTGTTGGAGGCTGCGAAGTTAGCAGACCATTCATCTGCTTGAACGGTTCCAGCTGAAATAAAGAGTCCCGCCGCGGCGAGTGAAAGAATTCGTGAATTCATGTCTTGTATTATCCCTTTGTTGATAGTGGTGGGGGGTGATCAATTCCACCCGTTACAAGGTATTGAGCAAGAGATGTGCCAAAAAAAAAGTCTTGGTTTCTGCACCATTGAGGGCCGCTGGGGTGCATATTCTAGCGAAATCGCCCTACATTGGTGCGTCAAAATAGTGCGTTGACTCGAAATGGGGCGGCGCTGGCTCTTGCTCTAGATATTTAGAATGAAGGCCCAAAAAGCCCTATGCTAGCTCTGTAGTATTCGTGTGGTGCAGGAGAGCTATGCGTGGTTAGATGCTTCGCTAGCACAGGGGCCTGCTTGGACAAGTCGATGAAGATTAGGTAATTCAAACTTATTTCAATTTTGTTAAGAAAATATGTCGAATCCGTAATTATTGTCATTAATCTGTAATATTTTGAGAATAAAGTATCGGTCAACGAAAACAACCCGAATGAACGCTCACAGTAAGGGCGGTTTGCGCGATAGCATGAACTGTACAGAGTCTTAAAAAGAAACCCTACTGGAGTCGAAGAGACCTATGAGAAATCAAAATATTGTACTAATAGGCCAGTTGGTCGCCACGGGAGCATTAGTCCTTTCAGCTTCTGTTGCACAAGCGGCGGAGAAAGAGCTCTTGGACATTCTGTTGAGCAATGGAGCGATAACTGAGGAACAGTATGATGATTTGCTGGAGAAAGAAGAGCTAGAACAGCAGGATGTGGCTGAGATTAACTTCGGCGGTGGCAGCGGATTGAATGTCACTTCAGGAGATGGACGTTTCGAAGCAGAGATAGGCGGTCGCCTCCACTTAGATTACGTGAACCATGATTACGATTCTCGAATGGGTATAAGGCCGATTAGCGGCACCGAGGTGCGCCGGGGTCGTATAGAGATAGACGGGGTGTTCGATAAGAATTGGGGCTATGCCGCTGAATTTGATTTCGCTAGAAATAAGGTGGTATTAAAAGATATTAAGGCAGGCTATGAAGCTGATAGTGGCGCTACTTTCTACGTCGGGAATCAGAAGCAGCCGTACAGTCTATCTTTGGAAATGAGTTCTAATGATATTCCTTTCGTAGAACGCAGTGTTGATAACTTCTTGGCGGCGACGTTCACAGATCGCGCGATCGGTGCACGCTATGAGAATAGCGGCAGCAACTGGTTCTTCGCCGGAGGCGTTTTCGGAGAATCTCTTAAGGAAGGTACAACTACAGGTGACGAAGGTTGGGGATCTTCTGCACGTTTTGTCTACTCGCCAGTTATCGAAGACAACTCCGTAGTGCATCTGGGTATTCGTGGATCTTATCGCGAGATGGATATAGCTACACCAACGTTAAGCATCAAAAATAAGACTACTGACTTCTCAGGTCTGAGCATCGTCAGCACAGGTGCGCTCGCAGATGCGGAATCTGCCTCTTTGTTCGGTCCAGAGATTGCAGCCTCGTTTGGATCGCTCTATTTATTCGCAGAACACACGACTACGCAAGTTGCTCGTAAGGGAGCTTCTACTCTGGACTTTTCTGGATGGCATGCTGCTGCTTCTTGGAGCCTGACGGGGGAGAGTCGTGCAGCGCGCTACAGGATGAATGCAGGCGAATTTAAGAGCATCAGGCCGAAAAGTGATTTCGACCTGAGCAATGGAACATGGGGCGCGTTCGAAGTTTCGGCTCGCTATGCCACGATAGATCTCAACGACGGCGACATCCTCGGCGGTGAAGAGGATGCACTTTCCCTAGCTTTGAATTGGTACCCAAATCGCAACTTGCGCATTATGGCGGACTGGACGCGCATATTGGATACCGACGAATCCAACACTGTGCGCATGTTCGCGCCGGACATGAACGTATTCATGTTGCGAACTCAGTGGAACTACTAGACGGTCCTACATGGTAGTTAAGCCCTAGACAGTCTATTAGATATCCCCTGGCGGGCAGTAATTCATCTCTGCGTTCTGCTCGCTGGTATGCGCAACACTCATCCTCTATCCCCGTACCCCGGCGATATCCACCTCAAGTGGCTGTATCGCTTGAGCTTGTATATAATTGTAACTAAGTTCAGAGCCGCTTCCTCAGTTGCTGCCCACTATTACTCGCGTTAAATTCGAAGCCCTCCATTATGATTTCTCAAACAAGAGAAAATAAGATTTTGCCAAATCGAGCTGTGCTTCCTACGCTTCTTTTTCTTGTGTCCCTGTCACTTGCGCATACCGAGCCTGCGGTTTCTCAAGAAGAAGAGATAGAAGAGATTATTGTCACTACGACTCGAAGTCGTCGGAGTTTTGAACAGCAGCCAACCCGAATTGAAGTGTTAGGCTCAGAGGAGATGAATGAAAAGGCGAATATGAAGCCGGGTAATATTCGTATGTTGTTGAATGAGAGTACGGGCATTCATGTGCAGCAAACCTCGGCGACAAGTTTTAATTCCAGCATACGTATTCAAGGACTCGATGGGAAATACACTCAGCTGCTTCGCGATGGAATGCCTCTATATGGAGGTTTCTCCGGCGGCTTAAGCTTACTGCAAGTCGCGCCCTTGGATCTTGAGCAGGTTGAGGTCGTCAAAGGCTCGAACTCTACTCTCTATGGCGGTGGTGCAATCGCGGGGATTGTAAATCTCATTTCAAAGAAACCGGATGGCGAGTCCGAACGCTCACTCTTGTTGAATGGCACTTCGGCGGGTGGGGTGGATGCTAGCGGGTTCTTTTCAGGCATGAGCGGAGATGTCGGAGCTAGCCTTTTTACTTCGTACAATACTAGCGAGGCTTACGATCCTGCAGACAATGGGCTGAGTGCTATACCCGAGTTTGAACGATGGACCTTTAATCCTCAGCTATTCTTCGAGGGCGAGAGAAGTGAACTTCGGCTAGGGCTAAGCGCGGTAGTTGAAGACCGCTTAGGCGGAGGCATTGACTTCATAAAAGGGAGGCGTGATGTGCCAGCCTACTATGAAGATAGCTCGACCGAGCGCTTATCCACGCAATTAGAATACGTAACACAATTGGATTCAGGCAATGAATTCGTGCTTCGCAACAGTGTAAATCACTTTGAGCGTGAGCTCGATGTGCCGGGGTTCTCTTTCTCGGGCACGCAGATCTCCAGTTTTAGTGAGGCGCACATTGTAGGTGCTTCAGGCGCACTGGACTGGGTTGCAGGGTTCAATATCTGGACAGAAGATTTCGATCAAGAGGCAGTATTCAGCGGTTCCAGTTTGGACTTCAATAGTCAGACCGAAGGCGCGTTTGCTCAGGGAACTTATCTCCTCACAGACCGCTGGATAATTGAAGGTGGCCTGCGGATAGATCATACATCCGACTATGGCAGCTTCATCTTGCCGCGGGCTTCGCTGCTCTATAAGCCTGCCTCTGACACGACGATACGAATCGGCGGCGGACTTGGTTACAAGGAGCCAACACCGTTTACAGAAGAGGCAGAAAGCATTCAGTACCGCGGAGTGTTGCCATTAGATATTTCGAATCTTGATGCCGAGCAGTCGGTGGGAATGAATTTCGATATCAACAAGAGCTTAGAGATCGGAAGTAATCTGTCTCTGAATCTCAACCTTTTACTTTTCTATACGCGCGTGGCTGATCCTTTGCGTTTAATTCAGATAGATACGGATCAGTTTGCATTTCGCCAGCCGAACGACACCTTGGATAGCAGAGGTACTGAGATCAATGCGGTATTCAGATGGGATGATTTTAAAATATTCCTAGGCTACACACATGCCGACGTGGAGGAAAATACAATTGGAGGTGTTGAAAGCGCTCCTCTGGTTCCAAAAGACCGGCTGAATAGCGTCTTTGTCTACGAGCGTGAAGACGACATAAGAATTGGTTTGGAAGCCTACTATTACGGAAGGCAGGAACTAACTAGTGGCGCCAAGAGCAGGGACTATTGGATATTTGGCCTCATGATCGAAAAGATATTCAGTGACAAATTCTCATTATTTATCAATTTTGAAAATTTTACAGACACCAGGCAGACGCGTTACGGTTCGATTAATAGCGGAACACTAGCGAGCCCGATATTTGCAGACATCTTTGCCCCTCTTGATGGCTATGTTGCTAATGGCGGAATTAAGTTGCGGTTCTAAAAAGGAGGCAGGGCTAGCGTTTTAAGCCCCATCCTCCAGTAGTAGATTTTTACTACGAGTTAAAGTAGTTCCCTGCCAAGCCTGCCGCGCGGCACTCTGTAACCTGCATCCAGCACATAGTCAGGACCGATTGAGTCGATAGTTGGAGTGCCGCTACCACGCATAGTGATTAGTAATTCTCGATTCAGTAAGTCCAGCACTCGTTCAACGCCGGCCTGACCGAACGCGCCTAGGCCGAAGCAGTAAGGTCTGCCTATACCAACCGCCGATGCGCCCATTGCTAATGCCTTATAGATGTCTGTTCCTCGACGAAACCCGCCGTCGACAACAATAGGTATTCGTCCGTTCACGGCAGCTACAATCTCCGGAAGGCATTCAATAGTGCCCCGGCCAGTTTCTGTAGCGCGGCCGCCGTGATTAGAAACCCAAATCGCGTCTGCGCCAAATTGCACTGCCAGCGCCGCATCGGCAGCGACTTCGACGCCCTTGATGACGATGTTCATATCCGTAACTTCCTTCATGCGGGAAATAACGCCCCAGGTCATGGCTGAGTCAAACAGTCCAACGCCGCGCATATCCAAACCCTCGAACATTGGCTTGCCCTGTCCGGTGTGGCAGGAGGCACAAATACGCGTATCCTCGCGGGTGAGCACCGCACTGGTCTCGGTGTTGCGGCCACCCGGCAGGTCGATAGTCAGGCAGACTGATGTGCAGCCCGCTGCCTCGGCTCTGGCTAACATGGCAACAGTGTATTCCCAGCGATTAGTGGGGTAGAGCTGGTGCCAGATGGGCGCGCCTCTAGCCTCAGCAACCGCCTCTACAGATGTCGACGACTGCGTGGACAAAACCATATGGTGGCCTTTCGCTGCCGCCGCTCTAGCAGTGCCGAGTTCCGCGTCTGCATGGTATGCGCCCTGGCTACCTACGGGGCAGAGAAAAATAGGTGAGCTGGCTTCGCTGCCAAGGACGTTAACCGTTGTATCAGTTTGGCTGACATCAACGAGCCTTCGAGGCTTGATTTGGAATCGAGAGAAGCCTGCGCGGTTCGCTCGCAAGGTAAGATCGCTGTCTACACCTGTGGATAGATAGCCCAAATGTGCCGGAGGGATTCTCTCTCTTGCGATAGCCTCCATCTCGAAAACGTTGATAACTTCCGAAGGGTCGGTAAGTCGCTGGCCCAGCGTTTGTTCCACCTCCTGAGCGAAGGCAGAATAATTTGTCAGTAGTGGGCTGGCTGCTAGAAATTTAAGGAATTCTCGACGCTGGGTCATGCTGGCCTCCGATTAAGCTTATTAGTTGGCAATGTGCTTTCTTTAGGATGGCCTAAAACTATCTAGGTTGGGCGCAGTTGTCCAGCGGCCCAAAATGGCTCGCGCTTTAATATGGCTTAGCCGGTCGCCTAACTGGCTGATATTAGGTAGAATCTTGATCCCTCCAGGCCTATAAAGCAGCACGTTGACAAGGCTTGGTGTAATCAACATGTAGCGTAAAACTCGCGGACCCGAAAGACATGAGCAAGCGGCAGATCAAGAAACTACTAATCGCCAATCGCGGCGAAATTGCCTTGCGCATCGTCCGGGCATGCGCCGAAATGGATATTCGTTCGGTGGCCATCTATACCGAGCCAGACCGCTATGGCTTGTTCGTTAAGCGGGCCGATGAGGCCTATTCGCTAGGAGAGGAACCTCTTGAAGGTTACCTGCATTCCGCGCGAATAGTGAATCTTGCCGTGGAAACTGGCTGTGACGCCCTCCATCCTGGCTATGGATTCCTATCGGAGAACCCAGAATTAGCACGGCTGTGTGAGGAGAAGGGCATCGCCTATGTCGGTCCTTCTAGCGCGGTTATCCAGCGCATGGGAGATAAGACTGCGGCGCGTAAAGCAATGACGGCCGCGGGTGTGCCGGTAACCCCAGGTACTGAAGATAACCTCGCCGATGTCGCTGAGGCTCTAGTCGAGGCGGCACGCGTCGGTTATCCGGTAATGATTAAGGCGACTTCCGGTGGCGGTGGTCGAGGCATTCGCCGCTGCGACAGCGAGGAAGAACTGAAGAGCCAATATCCTCGAGTGATCTCTGAGGCTACTAAGGCCTTTGGTTCGGCCGAGGTATTTCTCGAGAAATGTATTATCAACCCCAAGCATATTGAAGTTCAGGTACTGGGGGATTCCCACGGGAACGTGGTTCACCTGTATGAGCGCGATTGTTCTATTCAGCGTCGCAATCAGAAGCTTATCGAGATTGCCCCTAGTCCGCAGATATCTGAAGAGCAACGACAGTATTTAGGGCAGCTCGCCGTGACCGCGGCGAGTTCGGTTGGATACGCGAGCGCAGGTACGGTTGAATTTCTTCTCAGTGGCGAAGACATCTATTTCATGGAGATGAATACCAGAATTCAGGTGGAACATACGATTACCGAACAGATAACCGGTGTCGATATTGTGCGCGAGCAGATACGCGTCGCTGAGGGCCGAGAGCTCAGCTATCGACAAGAAGATATAAGCTATCGCGGATATGCAATACAGATGCGTATTAATGCCGAAGATCCGAAGAACGATTTTCTTCCTTCGTTCGGCCGCATTACGCACTACTATGCACCCGGTGGTCCTGGCGTCCGTGTGGATACCGCCATCTATACGGGTTATGAAATTCCACCTTACTATGACTCGATGTGTCTCAAACTCATAGTTTGGGCTCTCACGTGGGAGGAAGTCACGGCGCGGGCAGAGAGGGCGATCGACGACATGCGTCTGCATGGTATTAAAACAACGGCCGCGTACTATAAACAGATAATTTCACATGAAGATTTTCAGCAGCCCGGGTTCGATACCAGCTTCGTAGTGGATCATCCGGAATTACTTAACTATTCCGATAAGCGCCATCCTAGCGAAGTCGCTTTGGCGCTAGCGGCAGCAGTTGCTGCCTATTCGGGCTGGTGAAATTGCTAACAAAAGAATATTAGCAGGAGAATAAAGCATGACTAAGCCTAGACCTATTCAAGTCACCGATGTCATTTTGCGAGACGCGCATCAATCATTGATCGCAACACGCATGCGCCTTGATGACATGTTGCCCATCTGCCAGCAACTGGATGAGATCGGCTACTGGTCACTTGAAGTTTGGGGAGGCGCGACGTTTGATGCCTGCATACGTTTTCTAAAAGAAGACCCTTGGGAGCGTTTGCAGAAGCTGAGGGCAGCACTGCCGAATACGCGATTGCAGATGTTACTTAGAGGACAAAATCTACTCGGTTATCGCCATTATGCTGATGATGTTGTCGCAGCCTTCGTGCAGAAATCTGCCGACAATGGCATCGACGTATTTCGGGTCTTCGACGCTTTGAATGACTTGCGTAACATCAAAACGGCGATGAAAGCTGTGAAGGACGCGGGGAAACACGCCCAAGGAACAATCTGTTATACGACTAGCCCGGTGCATAATGCCGAGCTTTACGTTCAGCAAGCGAAGCAGTTGCAAGATATGGGTGCAGACTCTATCGTCATAAAAGATATGGCGGGACTCCTGACCCCTTACGGAACGTACGAATTAGTAAGCGCGATAAAAGAAGCTGTGCCTCTTGATCTAGCCATCCATAGCCACTCGACTTCTGGCCTAGCTTCCCTATGTCAACTAAAGGCAATAGAAGCAGGTGCGGATAGAATCGATACGTCTATATCCGCCTTCGCTGGAGGCACTTCGCATCCATCGACTGAAGCTCAAGTGGCTGCCCTTAAAGATAGCCCTTATGACACAGGTTTAGACCTCACGAAACTTACCGCAATCGACGATTACTTTCGTGAGGTGCGCAAGAAGTATCAACAATTCGAAAGCGAGTTTACACGGGAAGATATTTCGGTGCAGATCAACCAAGTGCCGGGCGGCATGATGTCTAACTTGGCGAATCAGTTAAAAGAGCAGAATGCGCTGGATCGCATCAGAGAAGTGTTCGATGAGATTCCACGAGTACGTGAAGATCTAGGCTTCCCGCCGCTGGTTACGCCAACCTCACAGATCGTTGGCACACAGGCTGTTTACAATGTGCTTTCCGGAGAACGCTACAAGACCATTACCAATGAAGTAAAGCGTTATCTACAGGGAGGCTATGGTCGGCCTCCTGCGGCCGTGGATGAGAAGCTACGCAATAAAGCCATCGGTAAAGAAGCCTATAGCGATGAGCGCCCAGCAGATTCTATCAAGCCTGAACTTGCTAAGTTACGCAAAGACATTGGCGATCTGGCGAAAAATGACGAAGATGTTTTGACCTTCGCCATGTTTCCTGACTTGGGTCGCGAATATCTGCAGCAGCGTGCTGATGGCACGTTGCTGCCTGAGGCTTTGTTACCTCCAGACAGTGGGGCCAAGGCAAAAGCCTCTATGGCTACCGAATTCAAACTTGACGTTCACGGGGAATCCTACGACGTGGCAATCACCGGCGTCGGTGAGTCAGGTGCCGGCCGCCGAAAGATCTATCTCTCTATGGATGGTATGCCTGAAGAAGTAATTTTCGAACCACTTAATGAATATGTAGCCCAGAAGGGTGATAAGAGGAAGAAGGCCACCGAGCCGGGCCATGTTGCGGCGGCGATGCCAGGTAATATCGTCGATGTGTTAGTGACCGAGGGTGATTCAGTTAGTGCGGGTCAGGCTGTGCTAGTCACCGAAGCTATGAAGATGGAGACGGAGATTCACGCCAACATCGACGGTAAAATTTTAACTGTTAATGTCACTAAAGGTGATCGAATCACGCCGGGTGAAGTACTGATCGAGATCGGCTAGCCTATCCGCCTATTTCTGTCAATAATGCTTACAACTTTGAGGAATAGACGTCCTTGATCTATGCGAGAATGATGGCACTAGAAACTACGAGAAAATCAGGTAGTTCGCACAATGAGTAAACTCAAAATCACCGGCTGGATATTAGGCCTCGTACTTGCCTCGGCCGCTGTGTTTTATGTCTATACGGCGCCATTCAATTACCAGCGGTTGCCTGGCGTTAGGATAGCTGGAACACTGACTGAACACCCTACCAACTGGAACGCGATAGACGTAGATGGCGTTGTCTATTTGAAAATGGAGGGCTTTCCTCCAGTGGTAGTGAAAGTTCTCTATGCCTCGGACGAAGGTGGCATCATCACCGCAACGCGACCGGATAATGGTTATTGGGCGAGTCGAGTCAGAGGGAATCCAAATGGCTGGATTCGCTTCGGCGACGAAACCTATGCGTTGCAGGCAACGGAAATTTTTGGCGATGCGCGACTGCCGATGTTGGAAGCCTACGGGGCGAATAACGGCATGCAGATGCGCTACGATTTTGAGGGCGAAGTAGTCGTTGGACAAAACGAGCCTCTGCATACATGGGAAGTGTTCTACTGGACAACGCGTTAGTAAAGAGCCCTTGAAGAAATAAAAAAGCCTTGCTCGATTAACGAGTAAGGTTTTTTAAAATTTTCCTGCTCTAGGAAAACTTAGAACGTTGTCTGTATGCTCAAGGTCCAACGACGATAGCGACTACTGCAAGAGTCTTGAATCAACGTCAGCGAGCCATCGATAGTAGTTCCGTCGAAGCGCTGTCGAAGTCGGCAGCGTGATGCGTCTAACGTGTTGTCAGTTTCAAGGCGGAAGGTCCAATCTTCGAGCCAGACTTTAGAGACAAATAAATTCAGTGAGTTCTCTCTGTCATTGCGCGTGATAGTCTGAATGTCGATGTCGTAATTGCCGCCCAAAATAGAGTGACTGTAATTAACGCCATAACTCAAGCCGAGAGGGGTGATGTCGTGCCGAAAATTTATACCCACGAAGCCGCGACCACCGATGCGCTGTTCTGTTAGAAGGAAGGGATCTAGGATCTCTGAGTCGAAGAGACCAACAGTCACGCCTAATATTGCATCGGGTAAATTGAGACGGTTCAGGCGAATGCTAGCTCGATTAAACATGCTCCACCGCTTGGCTGGCGCGACATTACCCGTTGCCGAAAGGGGCTGGGCAGGGTCGATCGTGGCATTGATTCTTCCTATATAGTTGTCGATGTCCGTATGGGCGATACTGCTGGATAGCACGCCGCCATCGTTAGGTAGTCTGTACTCTAACTCGGCCTCATAACTCCAGCTTGTTTGCGGCTCTAGTTCGGGATTACCAGCGAGGGCGTTGAGATCTCGATCATCTTCGTTGGTTGTGGCGGCGAAGCTAAAAAAGCTCAGCTGTGAAACGTCTCTCTTTATCGTGGCGCGAAAGCGGAAGTTGTCGGTAATGTTGAAGCGATAATCGAGAGAGGGTCGCCAGAACTGAAAGTCTCGGCTTTTTCTTACTGCGCCGGTTTGCGATATTTCCGATGTCTCATACACGATACTACTTTCGAGAGAGCTGCGATCACTTAGCGTCCAGTTATGAAACGCAAAGCCCTCGTAGCGAATCTCCTGAACATTCGTGCCCGGATTGGAGATCGACGACAAGGGAGAGAGGCCGCCGACACTTTCTGAGGGTGCCTCGGTACCGAAGCTGCTGCCAATTAGTAGGCTGGAGTCGAGCTGTGTGTCGGCTCGCTCAAAACCTACGCGCAAGGATTGCCCCTCGTTCAAGGAAAAGTTGTAGTTGCTCTGAACAATAAATTCACTGATTTCGCGCCTAGAATCGATAAATAGATTTTTACTCAAACCTATATCTACCGAATCTGCTTCGAAACGCTCTCGTACGGAATTGCGAATCTCATTGTTCGCTACAAACAATACGGCGAGACGTGATCCATTGTCGAAATTGAATTCATAGTCACCCCCGACTTCCCAATTACTCTCTTCGTTTTCAACCTGCTCTTTCTGAATACTGTTGATCACGCCGGCATCGGTGAAGTCTACGAAGTCGCGGCGGACAGGCCGAGGATGGTCTCCTTCGCTAACCAAGGCATTTAGCTGCGCACGATGAGGGCCAAGGCTGTAACTCAGGTTGGTAGAGAAACTTTGTTCGTCCTGCTCGCGTATAGTCGTTTCGAATAGGGTGCCTAGTAGCTCACCGTTGGGTCCTAGCCGGACCTCTCGGTTGTCGCGGTTCTCGTAGCGAGGCCGCGATTTTAGATTCACTAAGGCTTGAAAATTTCCTATCTGCTGAGACCAAGCAACGGAACCACCGGTCTCGAATTTGTCGTCGTGATTGAGTCGGCTAATTAACTCTACCGTCGTGCTAGATCTTGATTCCACTGCGACCAAGATGACATTTATTACTTCACTGGCACCACGCACGTTCAAGGCGCCGGTAGTGTCCCGAATGATCTCTATGCGTTCGACTTCCTCAGCAGTGATGCGTTCGAGCTGGTCTGATGCAGAGTTGTCTTTGCCTGCTATACGTTGCCCGTTGATCAGCAGGTTTCCGCCGGTACCAAGGCCACGATTGCCTCCGCCTCTACCGCCGCCTCTTAATGAGACGCCGGGGATGCGGTCCAACATGTCTTTGGCAGTAACTGGGCTGTATTGTGCAAAGAATTCAGCACCATATACCACCGTTGAATTCGTGTTCTCATCCGCATTTTCTGAGAGTTCAACTACAGCGCCCGCAGTCTGTTGCGGGGTAGGAGCGCTCTCCTGAGCGAGGCCGTTCTGTGTGGCGACTAATAGGATGGAAAAACTGAGGTGTGACAGATGCTTCATAGTTCTCATTGTGGTTAGTGCCCAGTTGAAAAATCTGACCCTTTCAAAGATCGTTCTATAAGGTGGGATCAAGCCACGAGATGTAGTGATTCGAAGCCAGAATTGGCTATTGCATGTAATAAGACACAGGTTATGCGCTCTTAAGATACGTCGATGTACGTTCTTTAGTTCAATTTTTACACTAATCGCCAAAATGATGGCTTCGATTCCTAAACTTAGGGATAGCGCTGGAAGAACGTCCAGATGAGTTCACTAGCAGAGATGTCCTGAGTGACGTGACTTCCCGGTCGCGAAATTGGTCCGCCAGGCCATGTGTGGCCGCCCCCTTCAATGAGATACCATTCGGTGGCGGCGGTGCAGCCTGACCACGTGTAGTGCAGGACCTCAGTACTAACCCTGCTTTGAGTAGGTTCAGAAGCACAGCCATTGTGACGTGCCCAGCGCGTCATGATCTCCTGCATAGGCGGATCGAACCACGGAGTGCCTGATCCTTCGATGGGTACGATCCTATCCGCATCACCCTGGAATGAGAGCATAGGACGAGGGCCAGCATCGGCACATTCCTCCGTGTAGTAATAGCGATAGGTCACCGGGGCGAAGGCGGCGAAGGGCGTGTCAGCCAGACAGGCTAGTGCCGAGCTTATATCACCACCAGCGGACATGCCTGTGGCGTAAAATTGCTGCGTACAGAATTCGTCTTGCAGCGATGCGACTAACTCCAGAATGAAATTCACATCATAGTCGCGCTCGCGTTTTACAGCCTCCCATGCGCTGTTCCAATAGGTGGCCAATGGATGATCCTGATCCACATAATGTTTGTTAGCATCCGGATGTACGAGAACAAACCCTTCGCGGTCGGCAATAGGGGGAAAGTTGCTGTAGCGAAACTCTCCTTCTGCTGTGCCAGTCGCTCCATGGAAATCGAAAACCACATGTGCACAGTCTCCCGCTAGGAATCCCATTGGCAGTCGTAGTAGGTATTTGCGTTCTATGCCGGCACTGCCAACAAAAGCGCGGGTTTCATAATCGGTCGAGTCAGAGGTTTGGCTAGATGCAAGCTGCCCCATAAATAATACCGATACAATAACAACTACGCGTAACATAATTAAAAGTCTTAGCTCAAAAATTTCTCTACTCCCTATCTGTGAACTACTTAGAGACGCGGCAGGCCTGTAGAGTTTTACTAGACTGAGTCTAGGTGACTGCTTTCGATTCAGTCTTCTCGCTATTTAGGTCGGCGATCCAGGTGATACATAAGTGTCGCTGCTATTTCTGTGCTCGTTGAGCTAAACGTTCATGAATGGCTTCGATAAACTCTGCGGTGGTGCCGCAGCAGCCTCCTACGAGATTGGCGCCTAGGTCCAGCCATTTTTCGACGAAATCGGCATAGCTGCTCGGCGTGATATCTTCTCGAATCATAAGTGAGCCATCTTTCTCTTTGTCCCCGGCTAACAGCCAGTCTCTGGGAATTTCGGTAAAGGCATTGGCATAGCCCCCAGTAATTTTTACACCTGATTCTACTAATATAGGAATAGCCTCGCTGATACGCTCGGGCAAACAACAATTCGCGAGTATGCCGTCGGGTTTAAAAGGCTGTAACATCTCACAGACGGCAGCTAGAGACTCACCACTTTTTAAGCAGGCAGTGCGCTTATCGTCTAGAGTAAAGGCAACGAAGAAAGGTTTACCGCTTTCGCTTGCCGCTCTAGCGGCAGCCAATGCCTCAGTTGAATGAGACATGGTTTCGCAAAGGAATAGATCAACTGATGGTGCCAGTGCTGCAACCTGCTCTGTGTATAACGGGAGAAGGGCTTCAAGATCAAGAACGCAATCGGGTCGATAGCTGCCGTTAAGTGGAGGAAGGGAGCCGGCGATGCGTACTCCCTCTATACCCGATTCCTCGCGTGCTCTTTGCGCCAAGTTGGCAGCCAGTTCATTGAGCTCGACGGTGCGCTGGGCCAATCCAATCTTCGCTAGGTCGTTACGTATTACTCCATAACTGTTAGTCGTGATTATTCTCGCACCAGCTGCTATGTTTTCTCTGTGGATATCTACGACAACGTCAGGGGCTACCAACAATGCGTTAGCAGACCAGATCGTGCCAGGGATTTCGACGCCTCTCATCGAAAGGGATTTTCCCATTCCAGCATCTAGAAGCGTGACCGAATTTTCTAACAAGAGTGATATTTCATATTAGGTGGTTCGAGTGCGGCGCAGCATCCGCCAGATTGAGACACCAAGTATGCCGTAAACAAATAGCAGGGGCAACGAGGCCAGCAATGATGTGGTTTGTAGCTCTCTCAGCCCGCCTACGAAGAGGAGGCTGAGGGGCAGTGTGCCCAGGGCAAAAGCCCAAAATACTCGGTGCCAACGAGCCGGGTGTTCACCCTCGCCCAGACTTCGGGTTGCCCCGGCTGCCAAGGTGTAGGCTGCCGAGTCATAGGTAGTGGCGACGAAAATTAGGCCGATCACGGCTACTAATAAGACTAGCACTGAACCTAGGGGCAGCAAGGATACAATGCTAGCAATCGCACTCGATGGGCTTACTTCAGTTGCCTCAGCTACTACGGGATAGATGTTCTGCACCTCTAGATATTGTGCATAACCACCTAATACCATGAAGAACAAAGCACAACCTAGACTGCCCCAACCCAGCACCCCGACAATGAGTTCTCGCAGGGTTCGCCCGCGAGAAATTTTGCAGATGAACATACCAACGAACGGTCCCATCGCTAGCCACCAGGCCCAATAGAACACGGTCCAGGACTCTACGAAGTCTGCACGTTGCAGTGGGTCGGTCCAGGTGAGCATGCGCACAAAATTACCAGCTACTGTGCCCAACGAAGTAACCCCCGCTTCTAGTATGAACAGAGTAGGACCGAATACAAAAATGTAGACGATGAGTATCAGCGCCAGAAATGCATTAATAGTACTGAGCCGCCTAATACCTTCGTTTAATCCCCTGAATACACTAAAAGCGATCAAACCTGTCGCCGCAAGCACAACGCCGATCTGTAAGACTATGCCATCTTCAATGCCTGTTAGTTTGTTGATTGCGGACGAAACCACCGAAGTACCAAAGCCGAGACCTGTAGCACAGGTGCCGATGGTGCCTACGATGAATAACAAGTCTATGAGCCGGCCTGGCCACAACTCTTGTTGCCTGCCCAAAACCTCCGCACAGGCCGAGCTAAGTCTTAGCGCAGGAATTTGGAATACATGATAAGACAGGCACAGGCCCACTGCGGGGAGGCAATAGAATGCCCAGCCAATGGGTCCCCAGTGGAATATTCCATAACTGTTCGCTATTAATAGAGCCGCGTCTGATTCGGGCTCGATGCCGAAGGGAGGAGCAATATAGTAGAAGGTCCATTCAGTCGCGCCCCAGTAGATCAGTGAGGCTGCAATTCCTGCGCAGAACAGCATGGATATCCAACTATACTGACTGTATTCCGGTTTTGCTTCTGAGCCCAATACCAATTCGCCATACGGACTAATCGCGATACACAAGAGGAAACCGAGTGTAAGTATAGCGGCAATCACATACAGAACGCCGAGGCGGGTTGAGATGAAGACATAGGATGTATCGATCGCAGTCGCGCTCCACTGCGGAGCAATCAGTATCGTCCCAACAATGACTATGAGTAATACGAGTCCACCTGAGAAGATAAATCTATCTATAGACTGAACGTTCTGTTCGCTATTTGGTGGGAATTGCATGACTGATACCTATTATTATTGCCTAATTTCTATTTCTGAAGTGTATTGATGTAACTCACTACGTTAATGACTGCCTGATCGTCTCTCAAGGTTTTTGACATGGTTACCATTTGGCTACCGTAAGTGTCTTCTCGATGCGATCCTCGAAAACCTGCGCGAAAATTTCTTAGCTGAGTAATCAGGTACCAATCATTTTGCCCGGCTAGAGCTGGCACTCCCAGCGCTTCATTGCCTTGCGCATTAACTCCGTGACAAGCGGCGCAGGTTTGGAAAGCGGTGCGTCCCTGATTTACATTGCCTTCGACGGTAACTTCTGCAGGCACATATTCCCAGTCGCCTGCCCAGGCGACGATATCGGTAATACTTTCATCACTGAGTTTTGCCGCCATAGATCGCATGGCGATGCCCTGTGTATCTTCCCCATGTGTGCCACGAATACCTGCGCGGAAATTTTCCAGCTGGCGTCTTAGGTACCAAGCTTCCATGCCCGCTAGTCGAGGAGCTTCGACGGCGATGTTGCCTATGCCTTCGACGCCGTGACAGGTGTTGCAATAGCGGTCGTCCATTGCGGCCGCAACTCCCACGTCGCCCTCAGCTGCCAGCGAAGCTATATTACAAAGAGAGGATAAAGTTAGTGCTGTTGCTGCTATGATTTTTTTCATGCTGCTTCTGATCTCACTCGTTGATCTAAATCTGCCAATGCATAATGCGCAGATTGAATAGCACTTTCCATCCAAGCAGAGTGCTGTGTGCTCTGGTCACCAATTAAATAATGACGACCATTAACGGGTTGTCTCAGAGTTTCATACATTTGCTCTTCTTTTTCGGACCAACCACCCCTATTCCTAGCCCACCTGGGTGCACAGCCGAGCATATTATTCATTCGATGCCATGCAATGGTAATGGGTTTTTCAGCCATTTGACGATAGTTAGCATGAACTTTCTCACCATGTTTAAGCAAGTCTTCGATCCGATCTTCTTGAGACATTTCAGTATAATTGGCGCCACCAAAATTGTAGGCAGCGAGCACTACACCTTTCTTTCCATGAATATTATGCGGTGGATACCAAATTTGCTGGGTAGGAGCATTAACCCAAGTAATGCCACCGTAAATATTCTCTTTTTCCCAGAAACGTTCCTTGGCCTGAAAAGCGGCTTTGTAAGCTTTGCCGCGACGTATATAATTTAAAGCCTCAGAGTACTCATCAGGAAAGTTGTTAGGTATGCCGCTCATCAGATGGCTTGGGATACAGTTGAAACAATAATCAGCCTTTAGTACTTCAGTAACGCCGTTGTGCTCATAGGCAACTTCAACGCCATCCTCTCTTATCATGACTTCTGTAACCGGGCAGCGAAATTTAATTCGATCTCCAAGTCGATTAGCAAATGCATAAACAATGCGATCCATTCCGCCAACTGGCTGCATCAGTAATGGGCCACTGCCTGCTCCTTCATTAGTAGTGACCATCACGTTGCGCGCTAATTGTGTCTTTAATAGGTCGCGTAATGCTATTACATCTTTTTTAGTGCCATGATCAAGAAATCCGCCTGAACCATAACCAGCCCTAATCGAGCCTTTGTATAACATGTCCTCATTGAGGTCGCCAAAACTACGCAGCATCCCTAGCAATGTCTCTGATTCTGATT
>Ga0308012_10000211_pt1 | contig 37782 bp, 41 predicted proteins | sample Neamet179_FD_203133 | JGI IMG/M metagenome (GOLD analysis project Ga0308012, IMG submission 203133) | Marine microbial communities from water near the shore, Antarctic Ocean - #179 | ecosystem: Environmental > Aquatic > Marine > Unclassified | place: Southern Ocean | collected 2014-07-25 | reverse complement strand
TACTAGCAACTAGTTTCTAAAATATGGCAAACTTAAAAGAAATACGTAATAGAATTACCTCTATTAAATCTACAATGCAGATTACATCTGCCATGAAAATGGTATCTGCTGCAAAGTTGAAAAAAGCGCAAGATGCAATTACGGCAATGAGGCCATATTCATCTAAACTAACTGAATTGTTGCAGAATTTAAGTGCAACTTTAGATAGTGATGCTAGTGGAGCGTATTCAACACAGAGAGAAATCTCTAAAGTTTTATTAGTGGTTATTACTTCTAATAGAGGTTTATGTGGTGGCTTTAATTCTTCTATTACTAAAAAAGTAATAGCAACAATTGCACAAAAATACAGCAATACTTCTGTAGACTTATTTACTATTGGTAAAAAAGGAACAGATGTTTTATCTAAAGCACACAACGTTATTGCAACTAGAAATGAGCTTTTTGATGATTTAACTTTTGATAATGTAGCAGCAGTTGCAGAAGAGTTAATGGAAATGTATACGGATGGTACGTATGATAAAATTGAAATTGTTTACAATCAATTTAAGAACGCAGCAACCCAAACACCACAAGTAGAGCAGTTTTTGCCTATTAAGCCTATAGAAAGTGGAAACGCAAATACAGTAAACTCTGATTATATTTTTGATCCATCGAAAGAAGAAATTGTATTAGCTTTAATACCAAAATCTTTAAAGACGCAGTTGTATAAGTCTATTAGAGACAGTTTTGCTTCAGAACACGGAGCAAGAATGACGGCAATGCACAAGGCAACAGACAATGCAACAGACTTAAGAGACGATTTATTGTTAACGTATAACAAAGCACGTCAAGCAGCAATTACCAATGAAATTTTAGAAATTGTTGGTGGAGCAGAAGCTTTGAAAAATTAAGCGAAGTGTAACGGAGCTAAATTATATAAGAGCAGAAGCTTTGAAAAATTAAAAGAAGCAGAAGTATTAAATAATTAAACGAAAGTTTAAATAGTATAAAAAAATCCAACTCATTAGAGTTGGATTTTTTATTTTATAAATAGTATATTCAATTACAAATCAAACTTAATTCCTTGCGCTAAAGGCAATTCATCAGAATAATTTATAGTATTTGTTTGTCTACGCATGTATACTTTCCAAGCATCAGAACCAGACTCACGGCCACCACCAGTTTCTTTTTCACCACCAAAAGCACCACCAATTTCTGCACCAGAAGTACCAATGTTTACGTTTGCAATACCACAATCTGAACCAGCATAAGATAAAAATTTTTCTGCTTCTTTCAATTCATTGGTCATAATTGCAGAAGATAATCCTTGTGCAACACCATTTTGTTTTACGATTGCATTTTCTACTTCACCAGAATATTTCATTAAATATAAAATAGGTGCAAAAGTTTCATGCTGCACAATTTCAAAATGATTTTCTGCTTCAATAATTGCTGGTTGTACATAGCAACCAGATTCATAACCAGCTCCTTTTAACACACCACCTTCTACTAATACGTTTCCACCTTCTGCTTTTGCTTTTTCAATAGCAGCTAAGTATGTATTTACAGAATCATGATCAATTAACGGCCCAATATGATTTTTTTCATCTAAAGGGTTTCCAATAGTTAATTGTTTGTAAGCACCCACAATAGCATCTCTTACTTTGTCGTAAACAGTTTCATGAATAATTAATCTTCTTGTAGAAGTACAACGCTGTCCACAAGTTCCAACAGCACCAAATACAGCACCAGGAACCACTACTTTTAAATCTGCAGTGGGTGTAATAATTATAGCATTGTTACCACCTAACTCTAATAAAGATTTTCCAAAACGTTGCGCAACAGTTGCACCAACAATTCTTCCCATTCTTGTAGAACCAGTTGCAGAAACTAAAGGCACTCTTGTGTCATTCGTCATCATTTCACCAACCTTGTAATCTCCATTAATAATAGAAGAAATACCCTCTGGTAAATTATTTTCTTTTAAAATGTCTGCTATAATGTTTTGACAAGCTACAGAGCACAAAGGTGCTTTTTCAGAACCTTTCCAAACACAAACATCACCACATATCCAGGCTAAAGCCGTGTTCCAAGCCCAAACAGCTACCGGAAAGTTAAATGCCGAGATGACACCTACAACTCCTATTGGGTGCCACTGCTCTCTCATTACGTGTCCAGGACGTTCAGACGGTATTGTTTGTCCGTTTAATTGTCTAGATAAACCAACTGCAAAGTCACAGATATCTATCATTTCTTGAACCTCTCCATACCCTTCTTGTAAAGATTTACCCATTTCATAAGAAACTAATTTTCCTAAGGGTTCTTTTAAGTCTCTTAATCGGTTTCCAAACTGACGTACAATTTCTCCTCTTTGCGGAGCAGGCATGTTTCTAAAAGATAGAAAAGCAGTAGTTGCTTTTTCCATTACTTTTTCATAATCTTCTTGGGTGGTTGCTTTTACTTTTCCAATTAACTTCCCGTCAACAGGAGAGTAACTCTCAATAATTTCTCCGTTAGAAAAATTATTAGAACCAGTAGAAGTTCCGTTGTTTATGTCTTTTAAACCTAATTCTTGTAATGCTTCTTTTATTCCAAAATCTGTCATTTTGCAGTTTCGTTTTAGTTGTTTAACTTAGAGCATCAAATTTACGAATTATTTTACAGATAAATAAATTAAACAAAAAACATAATTATTGTTTAATTTTAAACAATAAAAACGATGAAAAAAGTTCTCTTTATTATTTTAATTTTCTTTATTTCTTTCAGTTGTAAAAATCAAGAAGAGCCAGCCTCTAAAGAAAAAGTTGCAACAATAAAACAAAATGCGTTTGCTATTATAATTCATGGAGGGGCAGGAACAATTTTGAAAGAAAACTTATCCATAGAAAAAGAAAAAGCATATAAATTGAAGTTAGAAGCAGCAGTTAGAACAGGTTATGCCATTCTGAAAAATGGCGGAACTAGCCAGCAGGCAGTTGTAAAGACAATTCAAGTTATGGAGGCCTCTCCATTATTTAATGCGGGCAAAGGGGCTGTATTTACGCACAAAGAAACCAATGAATTAGATGCTTCTTTTATGGATGGCGAAACATTAAATGCCGGTGCTGTTGCCGGTGTAATGAATGTGAAAAGCCCCATTGAATTAGCGGTAAAAATAATGACAGATTCTGAACATGTAATGCTTTCTGGATCTGGGGCTTCAGCTTTTGCAAAAGAGAAAGGATTAGAAATGGTAGATCCTAGCTATTTTTATACGGAAAGACGTTTTAAATCTTTGCAAAGAATAAAAAATAGCATCAAAACGGAATTAAACAAAGACGATAAAAAGGCTGCTTTTTACGACTCAGACATTAAAAACGCAAAATTTGGCACTGTTGGGTGTGTTGCTTTAGATAAAAACGGCAATATTGCTGCAGGAACATCAACAGGTGGAATGACAAATAAACGTTGGGGAAGAATTGGCGATGCACCAATTATAGGTTCTGGTACGTATGCAAACAACAAAACATGTGGTGTTTCTTCTACAGGTTGGGGAGAGTATTTTATAAGAAGCCAAGTTGCATATGATATTTCTGCACAAATGGAATATAAAAATAGATCTCTAAAAGAGGCTACAAAAGACGTTATTCAAAATAAGTTAACAAAACTTGGTGGTACTGGTGGTGTTGTAGCTTTAGATAAAAATGGAAATATGTCTTTTGAATTTAATACTGCAGGAATGTACAGGGCTTCTATGGATGCCCAAGGTGAATTAATTGTAAAAATTTATAAAGAATAGTGTATCTATTTTATTAAGTCTAAAAATAATTAAAGATTGCAGCTTTAAGTCTTATTTTTGCATTCTCTTATGGAAAATAGAATTTTTAACATACAGAATAATCAAGAGTTTAAGGCACTTTCTTTAGCTGTTTTTAAACACCAGTTTAAGAACAATAAAGTGTATCGTTCTTTTTGTGATCTATTATATATAGATCGATCAGATGTTTCTCAAGTTGAAGAAATTCCGTTTTTGCCTATTCAGTTTTTTAAAAGTAGAAAAGTACTTTCTTCTTTAGATGAAATTCAAGAAACCTTTACAAGCTCTGGAACTACAGGAAGTAGTACTAGCAAACATTTAGTTACCGATATAAACCTTTACAAAGAAAGTTATTTAAAAGGCTTTGCTCATTTTTATGGCAATATAGAAGACTATACTGTATTGGCTTTATTACCCAATTATTTAGAGCGCCAAGGTTCTTCTTTAGTTTTTATGGTGGCAGATTTAATTGAGAAATCTAAAAAAGCAGAAAGCGGTTTTTATCTTGATAATATGCAAGAGTTAGCTAGTAAATTAATTGAATTAAACAAAAAAGGCCAAAAAACACTCTTAATTGGTGTTTCTTTTGCGTTATTAGATTTGGTTGAAATGCAGCAATTTAACCTAAAAAACACTATAATTATGGAGACTGGTGGCATGAAGGGAAGAAGAAAAGAATTGGTTAGAGAAGAATTACATACTCTTTTACAAAACGGATTTGGAGTAACAGAAATTCACTCAGAATACGGAATGACAGAGCTATTAAGTCAGGGTTATTCTAAAGGGAATGGTATCTTTGAAACACCACCTTGGATGAAAATTTTAACACGAGACACCGAAGATGCTTTAACCATAAATGCTTCAGGAAAAAATGGAGGAATTAATGTAATTGATTTGGCAAACTACAATTCTTGCTCTTTTATTGCTACGCAAGACTTAGGAAAAGCAAACGAAAATGAAAGTTTTGAAATTATTGGACGTTTTGATAATTCAGATATAAGAGGCTGTAATTTAATGGTTTTGTAAGTATTCTAGTTTTCATCGACCAAAATTAAAACAAACGCGATGAAATATTTAAGTACAATTTTATTAATAGCTATTTCTACTACTTTTTTTGCTCAAGAATACAATTTAAAGAATAAACATGTTGCCGCAGGTTACGATGTAGTGTCTTATTTTGGGAATAAGGTAAAAAAAGGAGCTAAAGAATTTACGACAACTTATGATGGTGTAAAATTTAAATTCTTTTCTAAGCAAAACTTAGAAACTTTTAAAAATGCGCCTTTAAAATATATACCTGCTTATGGTGGTTATTGCGCGTATGCAATGGGTGCAAAAGGAAAAAAGGTATCTATAGATCCTAATACCTTTGAAATTAGAGATGGTAAATTATACTTATTTTATAATTCTTGGGGCATAAATACTTTTAAAATTTGGCAAGAAGAGGGTGCGCACCAATTGAAATTAAAGGCCGATAAAAACTGGATAAAAATTAAGGATAAAGAGTAGGTTATTATATTATTTTTTGAAATTAAACATAAAAAAAGAGCTGAATATATTCAGCTCTTTTTTTTATAATTTATAATTGAGGTTATACTACAACTAATAAATAATAGGTTTTTTTACCACGTTGCAATAACACGTATTTATTAGCAATTAAATCTTCTCTAGAAATAGTAAAATCTTCTTTTATCTTTTCTTTATTTACAGAAATTGCATTTTCTTTTAAAGCTCTTCTAGCGTCACCGTTAGAAGCTAAAAAGTTTGTCTTCGCAGCTAAGGCACCAATCATGTCTATCCCTTCTTCAACATCTGTAATAGAAACCTTCGCTTGTGGTACGCCGTCAAAAACATCTAAAAAAGTTTGTTCATCTAAAGATTTTAAATCAGAAGCCGTAGACTTTCCAAATAAAATATTAGATGCTTTTATAGCGTTTTCATAGGCCTCTTTTCCGTGCACTAGTAAAGTAACTTCTTCACCAATTTTCTTTTGTAATACACGTGCGTGCGGTGCTTCTTTATGCGCTGTAATTAGAGTATCTATGGTTTCTTTATCTAAAAACGTAAAGATTTTAATGTATTTTTCTGCATCCTCATCAGAAGCATTTAACCAATATTGGTAAAATTTATAAGGCGATGTTCTTTTGCCATCTAACCAGACATTACCACCTTCAGATTTACCAAATTTAGTACCATCAGATTTTGTAATTAAAGGACAGGTAATTGCATACCCTTTACCACCACCAATTCTTCTAATTAACTCTGTTCCTGTAGTTATATTTCCCCATTGATCAGAACCTCCCATTTGAATAGAAGCGTTGTTGTTTTGATATAAATGCAAAAAATCATATCCTTGAACCAATTGATATGTAAATTCTGTAAAAGACATTCCGTCTTTAGATTCAGAACTAATTCTATTTTTTACAGAATCTTTAGCCATCATATAGTTTACGGTAATATGTTTACCAACATCTCGTATAAACTCTAAGAAAGAAAAATCTTTCATCCAATCGTAATTATTTACTAAGACAGCAGCGTTTTCTTCGTTTGAAGTAAAATCTAAAAAGTGACTTAATTGCCCTTTTATAGCATCTTGGTTGTAACGCAGTGTTTCTTCATCTAGTAAGTTACGCTCTGCAGATTTTCCTGAAGGATCTCCAATCATACCTGTGGCACCACCCACTAAAGCAATAGGTTTATGGCCGCATCTTTGAAAGTGTGCTAATAACATAATTGGTACTAAATTTCCAATATGTAAAGAATCTGAAGTAGGATCAAACCCAACATAAGCACTTCTCATACTTTCTAATAAGTGTTCTTCTGTGGTTGGCATGCTGTCATGCAACATTCCTCTCCATTGTAATTCTTCAATAAAATTTTTCATTGTATTCCGTTTATCAGTTCGCAAATATACCTTTATCGCACAAAATATACTAAATTCGTAGTATGATTTTAGTTACTGGAGGAACAGGTTTGGTTGGTGCGCATTTATTATATCATTTATTAATAAATGATGAAAAAATACGGGCAATTTATCGTTCGGAAGAAAAAATAAAAGCAGTGCATAAAGTCTTTTCTTATTATACAAAAGATACTTCTTTAGTTGAAAGAATAGAATGGTTTAAGGCAGATATTACAGATATTCCTGCCATGATTCCGGCTTTTGTAGGTATTAAAAAAGTATATCATTGTGCAGCATTTATTTCTTTTAACCCGAAAGATTGCAAAGAAATGCGTAAAGTAAATATTCATGGTACCGCAATTATTGTAAATCTCTCTATTGATGCTAAAATTAAAAAACTTTGTTTTGTAGGTTCTATTGCCTCTGTGGGAGACGCCTTAAACAATCAATTAATTTCCGAAGAGAATGAATGGAATAAAGAATTAGATAATAGCGGATATTCGATTACGAAGTTTGGTGCAGAAATGGAAGTTTGGCGCGCAAGCCAAGAAGATGTAGAGGTTGTAATAGTAAACCCAGGTATTATCTTAGGAAGTGGATTTTGGACTTCTGGTTCTGGAAAACTATTTAGCCAGGTTTTTAAAGGATTTAAATATTACACAGAAGGAGTTACGGGTTTTGTTGGTGTTAAAGATGTTGTAAAAGCAATGATGTTATTAATGAATTCTGACGTTAAAAACGAACGTTTTATATTGGTTTCAGAAAACAAAACTTACAAAGAGGTGTTTTATTTAATTGCAGACGCCTTTGGTATTAAAAGACCTTCAAAAAAGATAAAAAGCTGGCAAACCAATCTATTTTGGCGCCTTTCTGCACTGATAGCTATGTTCACTAAAAAAGCACCTTTGTTAAGTAAATATTCCGCAAAAAGTGCACACGAAGTTTCTAGATATTCTGCCGAAAAAATGAAACAAACAATGAATTTTCAATTTGAAGAAATATCAACAGTTGTAAAAACGGTGTGCAGTAATTTTAAAAAGTAACAAGACTATTCTCTTATATTTATATCTTCCAAGTTTTTTTTAGATAACTGCATTTTTTTTAACTTTTTAGCAATCATTAAACTGTCTCCTTTTTTTACTTTATTTAGAGCTATTTCCTTAGCGTCTTTTTTAATAGAATCTAAGTTTGCCTTTATTTTTTTAAATACATCTTGTCTGTTTTCTATACTAGCTTTAGCATTTTCTAAAATTTCTTGGTATAAATCTATCGTAGACATATAGTAATAATTACTACTTTCAAAACGCGTACTATCTATTTTAAATTTTTCATAAACAAAAGGCATGTAATTAATATTCTTTTGGTTCTTCTTGTTTTTTATAAATTTAGCACTCGTAGAAATAATCATTTCTTGTAGCAAAAGACTCATGGTGTCTTTAGGAATTAAGTCTTTCGGTTCTTTAAAAATAGTATTACTTGTACAAGACGCTAGCATAATAAAAAGTAATAAGTAGCTCGTTTTTCTCATTTTATCTATTAAAAGTGATTCTTTTCCCTTTTATTTCATCGTTAAAAACACCATTATTATACATTAAATTTCCATTTACAAAAGTATGCGTAATGGTAGATGAAAAAGTAGTTCCTTCAAAAGGAGACCAACCACATTTATATAAAATATTTTCTTTGGTTACGGTTTGCGACTTATTTGTATCAATTAGAACAATGTCTGCAAAATAACCTTCTTTTATAAATCCGCGTTTTTCAATTTGAAATAATTTAGCGGGGTTATGACTCATTTTTTCAACTGCTTTTTCAATAGGAATTACCCCTTCTTTTACCTTCTCTAAAAGAGCAATAATAGCGTGTTGTACCAAAGGGCCGCCACTTGGTGCATTTAAATAGTTGTTATTTTTTTCCTCTAAAGTGTGTGGTGCATGATCTGTAGCTAAAACATCTATTCTGTCATCTAACAAAGCTTTCCAAAGACCCAACCTATCTTTTTCTGTTTTTACAGCAGGATTCCATTTTATATGTGTTCCCTTTTCTTCATAATCTTGATCATTAAACCATAAATGATGAATGCAAACTTCTGATGTAATTTGCTTTTCTTCTAATGGAATATCATTTCTAAATAAATGGGTTTCTTTTTCTGTTGATAAATGAAATATGTGCAACCTTGCACCTGTTTTCTTAGCCAATTCTATTGCCTTAGAAGAAGATAGGTAACAAGCCTCTTCACTTCTAATAATTGGATGGTATTTTAGAGGAATATCATCTCCGTATTTTTCTTTATAAATAGCTGTATTTTTTTTAATGGTTGCCTCGTCTTCACAATGCACAGAAATAATCATTTTTGTTGATGAGAAAATCTTCTCTAAAACCTCTTCATTATCTACGAGCATATCTCCTGTAGAAGATCCTAAAAACAGCTTAATTCCTGCAACTTTTTTAGGGTCTGTTTTTAATAATTCTTCTAGATTGTTATTTGTACCTCCAAACATAAAAGAATAATTTGCATAAGAATTTACTGCTGCAATTTTAAATTTATCTTCTAATAAGTCTTGTGTTGTAGCTTGTGGTACGGTATTAGGCATTTCTATAAACGTTGTAATACCGCCAGCAATGGCAGCTTTACTTTCTGTTGCAATATTGGCCTTGTGTGTTAAGCCAGGTTCTCTAAAATGTACTTGGTCATCTATAAAACCAGGTATTAAATATTTGCCTTCTGCATTAATAATTTCTACACCTTCAGGGGGTGTAATTTCAGGAGAAATTTTCTTAATAATTTCATTTTCAATAAGAACATCACCTTTAAAAATATTGTTTTCGTTAACTATTGTTGCGTTTTTTATTAAAATCCCTTTTTTCATTTTTCTTTTTAAATATCTATTTTCATATTCACTAAACCTTTGGTAAATCCAAAACGATTGTAAGATTTTAGTGCATCTGTATTCTTACTATATACATCTAGTCTTAATTCTTTTAAGTCTTTTTCTTTACCCCATTTTTTTAAAGATTCTAAAATAAGACCGCTAATTCTTTTGCCTCTAAAAGATGGTTTTACAAATATAAAACCAATGTAACCATGTTTTGTGTTTTTATGATAAGTACTTGATTCTTCTATTTTAATATACCCAGAGCCCACTAATTCTTTACCTGCCACTGCAACTATTAAATGGCTGTTTTTTGCGGCAATTAATTCAGGAATATTATAATAAGATAATGTGCCTTGCGCTAAAAAAGAATCCATAGGACGCTCTGCTTTTATAACCCCTTGTTCAAAAGCTAACAATGTTTCTAAGTCGTTTAAATTTGCTGTTCTAATAGAAATTGTACTCATTTGGTTTCTATTTTGGCAGTCCTTTTAGCTTCATTTTTATAACACCAAATAATGCTTCTGAAACAATATTTCCACTCATTTTAGAAGTGCCTAAGTTTCTATCTGTAAAAACTACAGAAACTTCTTTTATTTTAAATTGATGTTTCCAGGCTTTAAATTTCATTTCAATTTGAAAAGCATAACCAACAAATTTAATTTTGTCTAGATTTATAGTTTCTAGAACGTTTCTTTTCCAGCAAACAAAACCAGCGGTTGTGTCAAAAATTGGAATTCTAGTTATAAAGCGCACATATTTTGATGCAAAATAAGAAAGTAATAGGCGTTTAATATCCCAATTCACTACGTTTACGGTGTTGTTTACGTATCTAGATCCTACAGAAACATCTCCATCTTCATTTGCGCAGGCATTGTGTAGGCGAACTAAATCTTTAGGATTGTGAGAAAAATCTGCATCCATTTCTATGATATAGCTGTATTCCTTGGCTAAAGCCCATTTAAATCCGTGTATATAAGCAGTGCCTAATCCATTTTTTCCTGCTCTTTTTTCTATAAAAAGTTGCGTCGGAAACTCTGTTATTAATTTCTCTACAATTGTTGCAGTACCGTCAGGAGAATTGTCATCAACTACTAAAATATGAAATATTTTTTCCTCTTGAAATACCCCTTTAATAATAGCTTCTATGTTTTCTTTTTCGTTATAGGTGGGGATGATAACTAGTGTGTCTGACATAAATAAAATTTCATGAGCTAAGAATACAAATATACATTTTTTAATTACTAATTTTGTGTTAACCTTAACAAAGAAGAAAAATTGCAAGCACTAGAAAAAATAGTAACTAATACAAATTGGATTTCCATTATTTTGGTATTTCTATTTGCTATTATTGCTGTTTTAAAAATTATAGATGCAGACAAGTTAAAGGGATATGCTTTTGCATTATTTAATTGGGGTTTCTTAGAAGATGAAGTAGAAGAAGACACCTCTTTTTTTACCTCTTTTTATAGTTTGTTATTTGTTTTTTCAGCTACCGTACTAGCACTTGTTATAAGTTTATTAGTTTCAGAAACAATAAAAGGTTTCCCTTTTAGTTTATCTTCTTTCTTTCTTGTTTTAGGAATAGTTTTTAGCTATTTTATAATTAAGAGCCTACTGGAAATAGGAATTACAAGACTTTTTTTCATAAAAAAACAGGTTCGTTTTTACGTAATTTCTAAATTTGGATATTTATATGCTCTTAGTTTTTTTCTATTAATTTTCTTTATATTATTTCAGTTCGGCCCTTTAAATTTTCCATTTTTTATAACAGTAACTTTAGCATTCTTTTTTTTTAACTTTGTTTTTCATATGGCTAATAATAAAAAGCTGATTTTTAGTAAGTTATTTTATTTTATATTGTACCTTTGCGCCTTCGAAATAGCACCCCTATTAATAATGTTTAAATTGATGCTTTAAACTAAAAAATGAAAGCTTATGAAAGTGAAAACTATTTTAGTATCGCAGCCTCCTCCTAAAACAGAAACGTCTCCATACTTTGATTTATCTGACAAACAGAAGGTTAAGATAGATTTTAGATCCTTTATTCATGTAGAGGGTATTTCTGTAAAAGAAATTAGAAATAATAAAATTGACTTTAAAGAGTATACTGCTATTATTTTAACAAGTAGAAATGCGGTAGATTATTTCTTTAAAATTGCTGAAGAAATGCGTTTTAAAGTGCCAGATGACATGAAGTATTTCTGCCAGTCTGAAGCTGTAGCATATTATTTACAAAAATATGTTGTCTATAGAAAACGTAAAATTTACGTAGGGGTTAGAACCTTTCCTGATTTAATAAAACTAATTAAGAAGCATAAAACAGAGAATTTCTTGTTACCTTCTTCAGATAAATTAAAACCTTTAGTTCCTGAAGAATTAGATAAATTAGGCGTTAAGTGGAAGCGTTTAGATTTGTACAGAACAGTAGTGAGCGATTTGTCTGATTTGGAGAATGTTGTTTATGATGTTTTAGTCTTTTTTAGTCCTTCTGGAATAGATTCTTTATTTCAAAATTTTCCTGAGTTCAAACAAAACGACACAAGAATTGCTGCTTTTGGCAATTCTACAGTAAAGGCAGTAACAGAAGCTGGTTTAGAGTGCGATATAGAAGCACCATCGCCAGAAACACCATCTATGACGATGGCGTTAGATAAATATATTAAAGTTGCCAATAAAAAATAAAAACACACACAGAATTTATGAAAGTGTGCTGTATAAAATAAAAAACCGAACAGAAATGTTCGGTTTTTTTTATCTCTTTATAATAGTGGTTTTTTAAGCAAATAAAGTAGCAAAAGCCTCTTCAATTTTGCCAACTAGCACTAATTTTATTCCGTGGTTCTTTGAGGTAATTTTATTATATTTGGAAGCAACTAAGGTTTTATACCCTAGTTTTTCTGCCTCTAAAATTCTTTGATCTATTTTAGAAACAGGTCTAATTTCTCCTGCCAAACCAACTTCAGCAGCAAAACAAACATTTGGGTTAATAGCAATGTCTTGGTTAGATGATAAAATGGCCGCAACAACTGCTAAATCTATTGCAGGGTCATCTACATTTATACCGCCAGTAATATTTAAGAATACATCTTTAGCGCCTAATTTAAAACCTGCACGTTTCTCTAAAACGGCTAAAATCATGTTCAGTCGTTTTAAATTATAACCGGTTGTAGAACGCTGGGGCGTTCCGTAAACTGCAGTAGAAACTAAGGCTTGTATTTCTATCATTAAAGGTCTAATGCCTTCTAAGGTAGAGGCAATTGCGGTTCCGCTTAAATCGTTGTCTTTTTTAGAAATTAGTATTTCAGACGGATTTGTAATTTCTCTTAAACCGGTAGAAAGCATTTCGTAAATACCCAATTCTGATGTAGAACCAAATCTGTTTTTCTGAGATCTTAAAATTCTATAGGTATGATTTCTGTCCCCTTCAAACTGTAAAACAACATCTACCATGTGTTCTAAAATTTTTGGTCCGGCAATGTTTCCATCTTTGTTAATATGGCCAATTAATAAAACTGGGGTAGCCGTTTCTTTGGCAAATTTTATCAATTCTGCAGCAGTTTCTCTAATTTGAGAAATACTACCAGGAGACGCTTCTATGTTATTTGTGTGTAAAGTTTGTATAGAATCTATTACCAAAACTTCAGGTTCTGTTTCTTCTATATTCTTAAAGATTTGTTGCGTATTCGTTTCTGTAAGAATTAAACAATTAGAGTTTTTTGCTTCCAATCGATCTGCTCTCATTTTTATTTGAGACTGACTTTCTTCACCAGAAACATACAATACTTTCTGACTAATATTTAGGGCAACCTGCAATAGTAAAGTAGATTTACCAATACCGGGTTCACCACCCAAGAGGGTTACAGAACCTTTTACTAGTCCGCCGCCTAAAACGGTGTCTAATTCGTTATTGTTAGTAACAACCCTTTCTTCTGGGTTCAGTTGAATATCTGCAATTTTTAAGGGTTTGTTTACAGTCTGCTTTGCTGTGGTAGATTGTTTCCAAACACGCTTTTCTTCTTTCTGAATTATTTCTTCAACAATGGTATTCCATTCTTTACAAGCACCACATTGCCCTGCCCATTTTGCATGTTGAGTTCCACAATTCTGACAGAAAAAAGTTGTTTTGGTTTTGGCCATTTGAAAAGAGTATCTAGAGTTTGAAAGTATCAAAGTTACAAAGTAAAAGTTAACTTATAGATATCTGTCTTTTAAAACTTCTCATTGATATATTTCTTTAAGTTCAGAAATTTTTTGAGTCTGTTTTTTAATTTTTTGTATTTATTTTTACAAAGGTTTTTTTTAAGTTTAAGACAACTCTTTTTTATTATAAATTGGTAGTAACAAAAAAGCCAAACCACCAAAAACAATAATCATTGCGGTTTGTGCAGTCCACATAATCCACCCAAAAGCGGTTGCTGTTTCCGCAGGAATATCAAATAAAGCTAAGGCGCTGGCAACTGCAATTGGGTACAAACCAATGCCGCCGTTTGTTGCAGCAATTGAGAATCCGCCAGCAATAAAACCAATTAAAACACCACCAAAAGGAATGTCTAAACCATTAATTGCAGGTATTGTTGCCCAAAACATAGCAACATACATTGCCCAAATAAAGAGCGTATGAAATATAAAAGCCCATTTGTTTTTCATTTTAAAGATGCTGGTAACTCCTTCAATTAAACCAAAAACAAAGATTTTAATTTTTAATAAAAAGCCACTTGTTGCCTTTTTTACAATAGAAGTAAAAATATAAACCCCGATACTTAAAATGGCTAAACCAATACTAATTTTTATGGGATTGAAGTTTCTGGTTAGTAAGTTATAAATAAAATCGAACTGAACAAAAAGAGTGATGGCAATAATAAAAAACATCATTACTAAATCTGCAATACGTTCTGCTACAATAGTTCCAAACCCTTTTTCAAACGGAATATTTTCATAATTAGTCATTACTGTAGCTCTAGAAATTTCGCCGGCTCTTGGGATAGCTAGGTTTACTAAATACCCTACCAAAACAGCTAAAATACTGTTTGTAAATTTTGGTTTAAAACCTAATGGTGCTAGCATAAATTTCCATCTGTAAGCTCTAGACAAATGACTTAAAATTCCAAAGAAAAGCCCGAGAAGGATATAGCTGTAGTTTGCTTCTTTAAAATAAGTACTTAGTGTGTTCAGAGAAATGTCAGACAAAGAATACCAAACCAAAAAACCACCTAAAGCAAGTGGTAAAATAATTTTTAAAATCTTTTTAGTATCCAAATTATGTAAGTGTGTTGTCTTTTTCATTAGGAAATACTAATGAGGGTTTAAATTTCTTAGCGTCTTCTAATTCCATAAATGCATAGACAATTAAAATTAAAACATCTCCCTTTGCAACTTTTCTGGCTGCGGCACCATTCAGTGTAATTTCCCCACTATTTCTAGGGCCAGGAATTGCGTATGTCTCTAAACGCTCTCCGTTATCATTATTTACAATTTGAACGCGTTCCCCTTTAATAATATTTGCAGCATCCATTAAGTCTTCATCTATGGTTATACTTCCTATATAATTTAAATCTGCCCCTGTAACTTTTACACGGTGTATTTTAGATTTTACAACTTGTACTAACATATCGCAAAAATAAGCAATTTTTAATTTTCTAAACGAATGTTATCTATCAATCTAATTTCTCCTGCAAAAACAGCTATAAAAGCTCTGTATGTTTTTTGGTTCTCTTTATCTTCTATTGTTTTTAATGTTTTTTCATCAGCAATTGTAAAATACTCTAAAGTTAATAAAGGTTGTTTTTTAAATTCATTTTCTAACCATTCATTAATTTCCGCACTACTTTTTGTATTAAATTTATGTTGTATTTTTTTAAGTGTTTTATAAATAAAAGGGGCAATTTCTCTTTGTTCTTTAGTTAGTCTTGCATTTCTAGAACTCATGGCTAGGCCATCGTTTTCTCTAAATATAGGGCATCCTTTAACCTCTACTTTTAGATGATGCTTCGCTACCATTTTCTTTACAATTTGCAATTGCTGAAAATCTTTTTGCCCAAAATATGCTTTGTTAGGTTTAATAATTTTAAATAAAGCTTTAACAACGGTGCCAACCCCATCAAAATGTCCGTCTCTAAATTTTCCTTCCATTTGATGCTCTAAGCCATCAAATTCAAATTTTTCTGAAGCAATATTTTTCGAGTAAATTTCTTCTACAGAAGGTGAAAATAATATATCGCAAGATGCAGATAATAGCAGTTTAATATCGTTTTCTATTGTTTTTGGGTACTTTTCTAAATCGGCTATATTGTTAAATTGAGTTGGATTTACGAAGATACTTACCACAACAATGTTGTTTTTTTGCTTTGCTTTTTCAATTAAAGACAAATGGCCTTGGTGTAATGCCCCCATAGTTGGTACAAAACCAATGGTTTTTTTGTTTGTTCTATGGTCTAAAAGACAGTCTTTTAAGTCTTTTTTATTGTTGAAAATTCTCATTCTAAAAAGGTTGGTAAAGTGTGCAAACTTACCATTTTAACACGATATTAGCATATTAATTTGTATTTTTGCCAATCTCACAAAAGAGTTTGATTCAATGAAGGACAAGAGAATATTATTTGTTTCGTCTGAAGTAGTGCCCTACTTGCCGGAAACAGAATTATCGTTAACTGCTTTTAATGCTGCTAAAAACGCACATTCTAAAGGTGTACAGACAAGAATTTTTATGCCAAGGTATGGTGTTATCAACGAAAGAAGACATCAATTACATGAGGTTATTCGCCTTTCTGGGATGAATTTAGTTGTAAATGATATGGACATGCCTTTGATAATTAAGGTGGCTTCTATACCAAAGGAAAGAATGCAAGTTTATTTTATAGACAACGAAGAATACTTTAAGAGAAAAGCTGTTTTTACAGATGAAGACGACGCGTTGTTTGATGACAATGATGAGCGTGCAATTTTCTTTGCAAAAGGTGTTGTAGAAACTGTAAAAAAATTAAACTGGGCCCCAGACATTATTCATGTTCATGGGTGGATGGCATCTTTACTACCTCTTTATTTAAGAGAGTTTTATAACGAAGAACCGTTGTTTACTGAAAGTAAAATTATTACGTCCGTTTATAACAACCCTTTTGAAGGAAATTTAAGTGAAGACCTTGCTGATAAAGTAACGTTTGACCTTAAAGAAAACGACAAAATAGCAACAATTAAGATTCCTAACCATACTAATATATTAAAAAGTGCCATTGAAAATTCGGATGCGATTATTCATGGTAGTGAAGATATTTCTGAGGAATTATCTTCTTTTATTGAAGAAAAAAAGATTCCCGTTTTAGGATTTCAAGAAGAGAACTTTAAAGAAAGTTATTTAAATTTTTATGCTGATTTAGTTTCAGCTACTTAATTATTTTTAGTGTGAAAAATATTTATAGAAAAAGCACTTATTTTGGTGTTTTATTTTTGGTGTTTGCAAGTGTTATTTCTTGCGAAGAAGATTTTACAGACATTCGTAGTGGTGTTGTTAGCAATACAAAGTTCTCTACAAATGATACAATTCTAGAAGTTTTGGTTTCTAGTGCGTCTATAGAAAATGTAAGAGCAGACGGTATTGCATTAACTGCAACTCCGTTCTTTGGTTTGCAAGGACAATATTTATTAGGAACACATATAAACGACCAATATGAAAATATTGAAGCTTCTATAGTTTCTCAAATAAATATTAATACGGCTTTAAAGTTAGTTTCATATGATAACCCTGACGGATTGTCTTACGAAACAACCATAGATACTGCATTTTTAAGATTGCCATATCATGCAACTTTAATTTCTAATGATAGTAGACCAATTTATGAATTAGATTCGGTAACAGGGAATAAAGAATTACCATTTACGATAAATATCTATGAGTTAGAAACGTATTTAAATACTCTAAATCCAGCAGACCCTTCAAAAGCAAACACATTTTTATCAGATGCCGTTTATGACATAAAACCAACTTCTCTAACAGCAATAGAAGATATGGATTTTATGCCCACTGCGAATGACACCTTAATTTATGTTAAAAGAAGAAATAGTTTAGGTGATTTACACCAAATAGATACTGTAAGATATATCTCAAATACAAGCTCAACAGTTCCTTTACCAATGGCAATTATACCCTTAAAGAAAAGTTTTGTAAAAGAAGCATTCTTAGATGAGTATGGTACTGCTAATTTCGATTCTCAAAGTAACTTTAACACCCATTTTAAAGGTATTGTAATAGACGCAAAAGAAAAAATACAACCATCTGGAGAAAAAGGGGGCGCACTAATAGCCTTTAATTTAAGAAGTACTGGCGTTGGTGCTACAAGTTCTGTAATTGAAGTTTATTACACAAATACTTTTTTTAAGAGCAATAGCACAGAAATAGACACGGTTATAACAAATACACATTCGTTTCAATTAGGTGGTATTATAAACAGTAAATACAGTTCTAACAATAAGGTTTACCCTATTAATAAAGAGGTTAATATACAGGGTGCTGCTGGTTCTGAAGCAAAAATAGAAATTTTAAAAGGCACACAATTAACAGATATAAGAGCTAAAAACTGGTTAATAAATGACGCGTCATTAACTTTTTATATCAACCAAGATTCGGATACAACAAATACTGCAAGTCGTTTATTTTTATACAAAAGAGGAGAGAATGTAAATTCAAATCCTATTTCTAGCTATATAAAAGATGTTTTTACTGAAGGGTTAGAAAAATTTGGAGGCCTTTTAGAAAGACAAGATAGCAAGAAAGACCATTATACTTTTAGAATTACAGATTATTTATCTGATATTTTAAGTGACGAAAACAATTACAATCCACCTTTAAGATTAAAGGTTTACAATACTTCAGATATTCAAATTACAGATACAATTTTTAGAAATTATAGTTGGAACCCTAAAGCTATTTCAATTTTAAATGGAGATGAAAGTTTAAACGGTGTAAGAAGAGCACAGTTGAAAATATCTTATACAAAGAAGAACAATTAATAACCAATAAAATACAATTGCTATGTGTGGAATAACGGGTTATATAGGATACAGAGATGCATATCCTATAGTAATGAATGGATTAAAAAGATTAGAATACAGAGGGTACGATAGCTCTGGTATTATGATGTTTGATGGTGAAAACATACTACTTTCTAAAACAAAAGGAAAAGTTTCTGATCTTGAAGAAATTACAGAAAAAGAAGTTCAAAGAAAAGTTGGTAAATTAGGTATTGGGCACACACGTTGGGCAACTCACGGGGTTCCTAATGATGTTAATTCACACCCTCATACTTCGCAATCTGGTAATTTAGTAATTGTTCATAACGGAATTATAGAAAACTACGACGCGCTTAGAACAGAATTAATCTCTAGAGGTTATGTTTTTAAAAGCGATACAGACACAGAGGTTTTAATTAACTTAATTGAAGAGGTTAAAAAGAATGAAAATTGCAAATTAGGTAAAGCTGTTCAAATGGCTTTAAATAATGTTATTGGCGCTTATGCCATTGCTGTTTTTGACAAAAAAAAGCCAGACGAAATAATTGTTGCACGTTTAGGAAGCCCAATTGCAATAGGAATTGGTAAAGAAAACTCTGAGTTTTTTATAGCTTCAGACGCATCACCTTTTATAGAATACACAAAGAATGCTGTTTATTTAGAAGATGAAGAGTTAGCTATTATTAAAGTAGGAAGAGACATAAAGGTTCGTAAAATAAAAGATGACACTCGTGTTGATGCTAATGTTCAAAAACTAAAATTAAGTTTAGATCAAATAGAAAAGGGCGGGTATGATAATTTTATGCTTAAAGAAATACATGAGCAGCCGAAAGCAATTATAGATACTTATCGTGGAAGAATGCTTGCCGATCAGGGTATTATAAAAATGGCTGGTATAGATGATCATATCAATAAATTTTTAAACGCAGACAGAATTATTATTATTGCCTGTGGTACTTCTTGGCACGCTGGTTTAGTAGGTGAATATCTTATTGAAGACAAAGCGCGCATACCTGTTGAAGTTGAATATGCCTCAGAATTTAGATACAGAAACCCTATAATAACCTCAAAAGATGTAGTGATTGCAATTTCGCAATCTGGCGAAACTGCAGATACCCTAGCAGCAATAAAATTAGCAAAGGCTAAAGGAGCATTTGTATTTGGTATTTGTAATGTAGTTGGTTCTTCTATTGCTAGAGAAACTCATGCAGGAGCATATACACACGCAGGTCCAGAAATTGGAGTTGCTTCTACAAAAGCATTCACAACGCAAATTACAGTATTGACTTTAATTGCGTTAAAATTAGCATCTAAAAAAGGAGAGATTTCTAAGCCAGATCTTATGGCATTTATGCAAGAAATGCAGCTAATACCCAAGAAAATAGAGGCTCTATTAAAGTTAGATGAAAAGGTAAAAGAAATTGCAGCTGTTTATAAAGATGCTAAAAACTGTTTATATTTAGGTAGAGGTTTCAATTTTCCCGTTGCATTAGAAGGTGCTTTAAAATTAAAAGAAATTTCTTATATTCATGCAGAGGGCTATCCTGCTGCAGAAATGAAACATGGTCCAATTGCTTTAATTGATGAAAATATGCCAATTTTTGTAATTGCAACAAATAAAGGACACTACGAAAAAGTAGTAAGTAATATTCAAGAAATTAAATCTAGGTCTGGTAAAATTATTGCTATTGTTACAGAAGGAGACACTCAGGTAAAAGAAATTGCAGATCATGTAATAGAAATTCCAGAGACAGAGGAGGCTTTGGCACCCTTATTAACTACAGTGCCTTTTCAATTACTTTCTTATCATATTGCAGTAATGTTAAATAAGAATGTAGATCAACCAAGAAACTTAGCAAAATCTGTTACCGTGGAGTAGGATTAAGTGTTCTTTATTCTTACCCCTCAATTACACACATAACATTCACAATATCAGTTATTACCACTAAACTATGGGAGTCAAATTATAGTGAATATCAACAATATTTGTTTGATAGAATTAGAGGATGTAAGGAACATTTTCTTACCCCTATTGGTTATCGTAAGATATCTCAAATACTGAACGGAGAGGGTTTAAAAACACCTCGTGGGAGTGTGTTTAAGAACAACCACATTCATTCCATTTATAAGAAAGGTTTAATTCGTGAAGAACGAATGAATAGAGAGGATATCGTTGAGGTTAAGGATTTCAAAGTTCAAAGAATTGAAAACCCAACAAAGGAATTTATTGAATCTGTCCGGGATAAAATCCATGTATTATGATGAGGTTTTTAGGTTAGATACAAATCGGAGGGATGTGAAAAAGTTTACTGATTCACCCAAAGATGAAATCAGAGATAACTCCCTCCTAATTATACCATCCCCTCAACTATCGAAGTGAGTTGTGATTTAGGTGTAGTTGAGGTTTCTTAAATGTTTTTAATTAAACAGAAGTATAACAACCTTTCAAATTAATCTATCAAATCCCCATTGGGAAAAAAATTGACTCCGATATAAAAATGGGTAAGACCACTCTTTTAGAAAAAAGTATTTTTCTCAGTTACAAGAAACCTATCCTCTCATAAAAGTTGCACAAGAATATATTCTTCTATATATTCGTTTTATGAAAGTGAACATCTCCAATCTATCTCATCATCCTAAAAATCAAGAAATCTATGATTTATCTTCTATTGAAGAATTGATGGAGAGTATTTCTGAAGTAGGTTTACTACAACCTTTAATTATTGACCAATACCGTCAGATTATAAGTGGAAACAGAAGATTTGAATCTATTAAACGATTAGGTTGGGATGAGGTTGAAGTTATTAAAAGAGAAATTAAAGATGGAGAAGAAGAGTTACTACTAATACACTACAATAAACAAAGAATAAAGAGTTTTAAAGAACTTATAAATGAATACTTAATACTTGATGGTTTTCATAGAAAAGGACAAGGGAAACGAACGGATTTAACTTCTGTTAAATCTAACAAAGGTTCTTCAAGAGATATAGTTTCTAAAGAATTAGGAATCTCCTCTTCTCAATTAAGAAGGTTGGTGTTCATCTATAAAAACAAACCAGAGTATATAGAACTTTTAGATAAAGGTATTCTAACCATCAACCAATCTTACCTTCAAATTCAGAGAGAAATTAAAGAAAGAGAATCTAAAAAACCTACTACTTCAAAATCAGAAACCCATGTGAAATCGAATTGGAGGTTTTATCAGAAATCCTCTGATGATATGTGTGAACTAAATGATGGTGAAGTTCAAACTATTTTTACATCTCCTCCTTATTGGAATAAAAGAACCTATTCTGAAGAGAAAGGATTAGGGAATGAAAAAACCTCAGAAGAGTTCGTAAATAATCTTTCAGGACATTTAAAAGATTGTAAAAGAGTACTAAAAGATAAAGGAAGTTTCTTTCTTAATTTAGGAGATACTTTTTACAATGGAAACCTTCAGAATGTTCCTCATAGAGTAATATTAAAACTTCAAGAACAAGGTTGGATTCTCAGAAATACAATCATCTGGTCTAAAACAAATCCAAAACCTTCTTCCTCTAAATCAAATCTAACACCATCTTATGAGTTTATATTTCACTTAGTAAAAACAATGGAGTACGATTACTACCCTACACCTAATAAACTTTCAGATAAAACCAAACCCTCACTTCCTCCCAGACATAGAAGTATTAATGGAGAGTATTCAAAATCAGTTACCCCATACTTACCAAATTTAAATGGAAAGAATATGGGAGATTATTGGAATGAGGATATTGTGAGAACTTCGGTTGCAAATCAAAAACTAAATATACAAGGAGAACATCCCGCTCCGTTTCCAAATGAAATCATCACATTACCAATTCTTCAAAGTTCTAAAGAGTTTGAATTAGTATTAGACCCTTTCATGGGCAGTGGAACAACAGGAAGGGTTTGTGATCAACTAAGAAGGGATTTTGTTGGGTATGATTTAAAGATGTTTTAAAAAACATCATAACCTACCGAATAACTTAATAAGTTATGAGATTTTCAACTAACCACTTCTCTTCTTCACTTTAAATGATTAAACAACCTTAAAAGGTTGATTAAATATTAGATTTTATTATCTTATTTTAAGATTACATAAGTAGAATCTTTAAAAACTCTTTGACTTTAATGAACTGATTTTAATTAAAACTTGGTTTCTTATTTGATTAGCGGATGTTTTTTTTAAACACTTAGCTTTAATCAAACCACCATAAATTTTGATTTGAATATCACACCCAAATAAATGTTCATCAATATCAAATTTTCGTATATTTTTAAAGGGAATAATTTGTCTATCAATTCCTATTAGATACCAGTTCTTTTTCAAAACTTCCAAGGTATTATTTTTAAGGTCTAAAGTTACATACCAAGGAGTCCAAATATCCTTAAAATTATTTCCAAAAAAAATTCTTGAAAGAACACTCGATTGAGATTTAATAATCATTGTGAGATACTTTTTATTTTTTAGATCTCTTTATTAATCTAAGTACACCAATTGGACAAAATAAAAGTATCCATAACCAATCTTTAGTGTTTTTAGGACCATATATTTGAAAAAAACTTTCTTTAACTGGTGTGTTTTTTTTCGGATTGTTGTTTTTAAAATCTTTAATCTTGTTTATTTCATTACTTAACTCAGAAACAAATGCGTTCTGGTCAAAAAACGTGAAATAAGTTTTTTTCATTGAGGTAATAAAATCATCACTAATAGTTTCATCTAATTTAAATTCTCCAATTGTTGTTGATGAATTTGTTAATTCAACAAATAAACCAGAGGCCCCAGTTACTCTTACTCTTACCGATTTTGATGATGCAATTTTAAAAATATCTTCCTTTTTAAGGACGCAAGTTCCAAATTCCATTACTCCATTATCAGTTCCAGAGTCTAACTGTTCTGGAATTAACTTAATATTAGTTTTATCATCAGTTAGTATAATAATACTTCCATTATGTATAAAGTTCCAGTCTTCACCACTATAATAATAATCTAACAAAATGTTGAGATCATTATTAATTTCAGTTGCTCTTATTCTTAGGGAATAAGTACTCCCACTTACTGAATTATGGACGATCATTCCATCCATCCATGATGATCTCAAATCTCGAGGAACAACATCACTAATACCACCCCAAAAAGTAAAGGTTTTTTTATTTTCAAAGTCATCTTCGATAACATGAAAATATGGAAATTTTGGATTTCTAGGTTCCCTTTTGAAATCACCCATTATCATTTTTGATAAAAAATCAGACATAGTTTAAATATTTTTTGGTTTAACTTTTATTTAAAATCGGAATCAGAAACACCTTCATTTACTTTAATCTCTTTTACTTCAAAGTTTGAATCCATATTTCCAGATTTAATAACTACTGAATAAGGAAATAAAACTCCGTTAACAGCTTTATAGTTACCAAATGTAGTTGATACTTTTACTCTTTTACCATCTAGAGTTTTCACAGTTTTTACTTCTTTTGATTTTAATCCAGTTTTCATATCGTAGAAAACTTCAGTATCATTAAACTGCACTACATAATAGTTTACACCATCTATTGGCTCAATCCTATTTAAAGTACCTTTTTTGTATGCCATATCTGAAAATGGAACCAAGTTAACTTTGGCTTCATCTATTTGAACTTGTTGCATATCTATCTTTTGACCTCTTGCAGATTGGTAACCAGTTTCTCCGTTAAAAACAGATTTTTGTATTACGTTACCCATAACATCAATTTCTTGTAATGTTTTATTTGGTGCAGATGATTTCATTGTCATCACTAAAGGTGTACCTTGAATTGTAGCGTTAGAAACAATCATGGTAGTTTTTATATCATCCACTTTATCTTTACCTCCAATAGCTTCAATGTATTTATCTACTACATTTTCAGCAATCATTCCTGCAGGAATAGATGGTTCTTTAGGGATAGACTTTGAGTCCAAATCTGTAATGGTGTTTCTAAAATATGAAAGTCTACTTTTTTTAATGGAAAACCCCTTTATCTTTTCTATTTCATTTAAGTTATAATTAAGAGGAAAACTATATTTAACAAATAGATATCCATATTTTTTGTTATTAATTACTAATTCGTCTTCTTTTATTAAAGACTCTAAAAGATTAAAAATCCAAATAGATCTAAAAGAATTTTCAAAAAGAACTTCCGATTTATAACTTTTCAACATTTCTTTCATTTTTTTAGATTCTTTTTTTCCATAAGATTTTGAAATTTTACGAAGACTAAAATTAAAATTCCCAGAACTCATTAACCTTTGAGGTGAAAAATATGTATTACCATAACCTTTTGGGATTCGTCGTAAACCTGATTTAAATTTTCCTATACCATCGTCATATTTTTCATAATGAGTATTAAAATTAAAAACAAAACGAGAAAATTCTTCTTTATCATTCCATGATGATGGTTCTTTATCATTTGATAATAAACTAATATCTTCATATTTATAGTTATAAATTCCATCCTTCAGTTCATAATTTTTACTATGATAAAGTGGGATTGTATAGAAATGATTCATAAAGAAGTCAAATGAGTCCTTTGATCTTAAGATTAAATAGATTTCATCATTTTTATTTAGAGATATAATTATAGAATATACTGGTTTATTTAGTTTTTTATATTTAATTACATCACTAAGATCCATTGAAATAAATTTCAAATCCAACAAAAGTTTTTCAATATTTAAACTATTGTCATTAAGATGAGTGTTTATTTCAATATCAACAACATATTTTTCTATAGATCTATCGTTAGATAATTTTGGGTCTGAGTATTTTATACTAAAATCAAAAGATTTTTGATAAATATAATCGTATTGTTTTATTAAATTTTTTATGGCAGACAATTCATTTTTCGTATATAATTCTTGAAGTTTTATATTTTTAGCAAATAAATTTCCATTAAATTTCAATTCTTGTCCTTGGCTCTGACCAAATTTCATCATTTTTTGAAGAGAAACTATCGCATCTACCGTTACCGAATAACTATTATTATTTGTTTCATTAATAATATCATATTTAACAATATTTCCTTTACCTAAAGTTCTAATTTCATCTTTTACTAACTCATCATTAATAATTGTAGTTTCAGTATTTATAAAAACTCCATATGCATTTTCGATAGAAGTTCTAAGAGCTTGGATTAATGCTTCTTCTTTATTTTCTCCGTAACCAGTTGACCTAATCTTTATTTCGTCAGGATTTTGTGAGTGTGATAAAATAGATTTAAATATTAAAAGAAAAAATAGTAAATTCTTCATATAATTATATACTTATTAATTTAAAATACGAATTTAGACTGAAAGAAGAATTTAATTAAAATTCTTCACCCTCAATATCTTTGGAAACCTTAAATTCACTTTTAGTAGTTCCTGTTTTATTAGTTGTTGGTTTAGTATTATTGAAATTAATATTATTACTTTCGGTTAATATAACAACAGTACCAACGACCATTGAATTTGAAACAGGATGGTTCCCTTTCCAATCTTTGATATTCATCGTATTCATTTTAATACTACTACGTTTAGATTGAATTAATTCTGAAAAATTATCTTCAGTGTAAAGTGATTCTTCTCCATTCTGAAACTCAGTGATCTTTTCTACGGACTCACTAATTTCTTTTCCCACTAAATCTTCTGATAATAAATTTTTTATATTTTCAACAGCTTGTAACCTTGCTTTTCTTCGTCCAATATTAATATAGTTAGATTGTCTTGATTCAGACTTCTGAACAGAAGATTGTCCAAAACCTAAGACAAATCTATTTCCTTTTTCATCTTTAAAGAATTGAGCTCCTAATTTTGAAATTAAATCATCAGAAGACATTGATCTAACATTGTTTACAACATTAGAATTTATAGTTTCAGTTGAAGCTCCTAAATTCTTAATATTTGATGCTTCTGATTGTTGTTCTGGAGAGTATTTTACACAAACAGCAACTTCATAATCATTGCTACCAACTTCTCCTTCAGCTATTTTTATTACCGAGACTCCTTTAATCATAGATCCTACGTATGAACTAACGTAGTTATAAAAATTCTCACTGTATCTCTTCTCTTTTTGACTTTGATTAAGAGAGGATATCTCTCCATCACTTACTCCTAATTCAGATAGTGCTTTATCTATAGATTTATCAGCTAATGTAGCTACCTTTTCAATAAACGAGGCCTTTTTTGCCACATCTGGATCATTTCCTTGTATGTTTTTTGATACTAAAGAGCTACTACGTTCACTTGTAAGTACTTCTCCAGACAATTTAAGTATTTGAATTTTAGCTCTAAGTTCAGCCTTTGCAAAGGCAATATTTCTTGAAGTAATAAATCCACTTCTATTAACTGGAACACCTGTAGATGATGTTCCAATCATATAAACACTACCATCAGAATTTACGGTACCTAATGACTTCCCTTTACTTTGTAGTTTTGACTGTATTGTTTCAGTTAATTTATCTGATGGAAGATCTATTATAACAGAATTATCTATACTAAGATCTTCAGAAATATTAAAATGTACCTTTGTACCCGAGTTACTAGAATTACTAGATAAAGTTGAATCTTCTTTCTCTTCAACTATTGTGTTCGCATTTAAATCGTTTTTTTGGGAATTATTTTTACCACAAGAATTTAATATTAAAATTGTGATTATTAGGAATATTAACTTTTTCATTATTGTAATTTTTGAGTTATTATATAAACGTAATTTGATCCATCGGTGCTTTTAAATGCTAATAATGTTTCCATACCATTTACAAAACCAGAGGCATTTTCCTTAACAACATCTAGATATGAAGAAACATAACTAGAACTATTATTTGTTGTAATTTCTTTTTCTGTCATAATAGTTTCGGTTGTAATCTTAGTCCCACTAAACAACTGTAAAACTTGTCTACGAGCTTTTACACTAGAAACTCTATTCATTACTGATAAATTTTTTGAGGTTGTACTAGTTATTCCAATACCTAAAAGAAATTTACACTTATCTATTGTTATATATTCTGTTCCCTCTATTGGATTTGAAGAGTATTTTGATTTAGCATAATCTCTAAGTTTTTTAGATTTTATGAACTCACAATTATCCTGTGAATAAATTTGAATTGAAAATAAAATAGTGAAATAAAATAATATGTTTTTCATGTTTGATGAGTGAGTTCTAGATTTTTAATAAAATTTTTAAGACTTGTAAACATTTTTTCTGAATTTTTTTAATTCCAAAAATGGTAAATTCTTTGATATTATCAACAAATAATTAGTTGCAACTAAAAAAGACTACTTTTATAACATGAAATTAATCCTTCTTTTTCTTATTTCATTTCAAATAATTCAAGATCCAATTGATTATTATTTTGATTCTTCAAAATCACTTGTACATGTTCTATATAAAAATAAAATAGAAAAGTATAATGTTGAAAATGGTTTTCAGTTAATCTCTTCAAATGAAATTAAAAATCCTAATCTATATGATTTAAGGAAATTTAAATTTATAAATCAACATCAATTATCAAGTAATTTAGGAGGAAGAATTCTAGAGTTTACTGGTGATTCTATCCAAAGAATAGATAATTCATTTGAACACAGAATGCAAATAGGTTCTTTAGAATTTGAGAGGAATGATACTATCTTAAGATATGGAGGGTACGGTTTTTTTGAAAATAGGAATTTCTTTACTTTTTATGATAACCAAACTAATGGATGGGAGGTTTTAAATATTAAGGGAGATGTTTTACCAGAAAGAATTTCTGACTTTTTATCTCACAGAACAAAAGATAAGTTATTTATTTTTGGTGGATATAAATTTGACAATTTTAAAAAAGACATTAAATATCAAAATACTAATTGTTACGAATTTGATTTTAATTCAAAAAAATGGAAGATTTTAGGATCTTTAAATAATCATTTTATAAATAATGACACTTCATTTTTATATGATGACAATAATTTAATAACCTTCCAACAAGGTGAAATATATAAAGTAAATTATGAATCCAACTTAATTGAATCGTTTTTTTCAAATCCAATAACAAAAAAAATCCAATCTTCTATTTTTAAACCATTTATTCATAAAGGTCAACTTCATTATTTTAACATGAAAGATGGTCAATTAGAGGTGAAATCTATTACTTTAAAAAACTTTGAGATCTCCTTAAAAGGAAAGGATAAAAAGAATCTTTACGAAACTTCTTACTGGGTTTATTTAATGTTTTTAATATTAATAATTATATCTACAACTTTAATTTTTTTCCTATTAAAGAAGTTTCGAAATAAAATCATAAAGATTCATGATTTATATTTTTTTAATTTAAAAAAGATACCGTTAAACAATCGTGAGGAAACTCTTTTCATTATTTTATTTAAGTATTCTAAGAGTAATACGAAAGTAGAGAACAGAATTATAACCAATATTTTTGAAGATGAAACTCTTAATTATGGAACAATTAATAGAAAAAAAAATGAATCCATTAATAAGTTAGACGATAAACTTAAAATAATATTTAAAACAAATAGAAATATTATCATTAGGGAGTCCTCTGAGGTGGATAAGAGAGAGATTAATTATTTTATAAATCCTAAATTTATATAACTTCTGTTAAATCTAACATAAGTTAATCTATCAAACTCTCGAGAGTATAAAAAGTCTCCTCGATATAAAAACACCTCCGATATCCATTTTAGAAAAAAAGTATTTTCTGAGTTACAAGAAACCTCTTGGTATTTGGTGGGGTTTAGAAATGTACTTTGTGTTCCTTTTAATCTTAATAAAGAATACAACACACTCTACCCCTATTCTCTTGGTAAACTCAGGTGTTTGTTGTATATTTAGATATAAACATAAAGGGAAACACTATGAGGATTAAATACAACAGAACTTCAACAATTCAACAAGAAGGTGAGAGATTTAAATTAGATAAGGATAACTACGATTTAACAATCTTCGATAAAGGTGTTAGTGGTAAGATTCCATTTTCTGAAAGAGAAGGTGGAATCAAACTAACTAAATTGGTTAATGAGGGTAAGGTTACAGAGGTTATAGTGGAAGAACTCTCAAGATTGGGTAGAAATACCATTGATACATTAACTACTCTTAAATCGTTTGAGGAAAAGGGAATCAATGTGGTTGTTAGAGGTATGGGGAATCTTCAATCAATGGTAAATGGGAAGAAGAATCCTATTTGGAACTTAATCACATCAGTAATGAGTTCACTTTATGAATTAGAAAGAGAAAACATCTTAGAAAGAACTGAAATGGGACGAAAAATGTATGTGATGAATGGTGGTAAATTAGGTAGAAAGATTGGAACTATTGAAAGTAGAAAAGATTTTATGAGTAAGGATAGAACTAAGAAGATATTCAACTTATTAGAAAAGGGTAAATCTGTTAGAGATATCTCTGGTAGATTGGGTGTTTCAACTAAAACTGTTGTTAAGGTTAGAAAGTATTGGGATAAACCAAGAAAAGAATATGTGGAGGGGTTAGAGAACCAACCGTTGGTTTCATCCTCTGAATTTGTTGATATAATGGGGTAATTACCCTATCATTTTTCCTCTGAAATAATTTGGTATTCTCAGATAAAGGGATAAACACTACATCTGAATGGTTACAGAGTGGTTTTCCCTAAGTTTATCTGAATAATATATCAATCCATCCCCTTAAATCTTATTGATTCTTAGGAGTTCTTAATCTTTAACAATACGGTTCTCCTAATATTTCCAAAACATCAAAGATTTCATCCCTATCCACCCCATAACCAAAATCATCATATACACTTAATATATTTTGAAGTTGAGGAATAATACTATCATAGTTTCCCTCATGTTCTTTTAATAACCTTTTCATTTCACTACTCATATTATTATTATCTACATATTCTACTTTCCATATCATATGTGTACTATCATGTCCCACATATAAACTTGGAGGAGGTTGTATATCAATTATTTCCTTTGATTTATCATTTTTTATTTTACCTAATTCACTTAAACTCCAACAAGTTGTTTTCTTAATTTCTGTTTCTTTCATAATCTTTAATTTTTAATTGTTTTAACTTTTGGTAACACCCTACCAAATGAATATTCATTTTCTATTTCGTGATAATTCTCAAAACACCATTTCTTTTCTGAAGGTCTTAATGTATCATCATTTTCAATCTCATCCCATATAATATCTTCATCCCAACAATTTGAATCACCATTTTTTAAGTGAGTTATAACATATTGTTTCAATGAGATTGTCATTCCTGGGGAATTTTTGTATTCTTTCATAATCTTTAATTTATAAGTTGTTTTCTTTTTGAAATTCAATCAATCCTTCTTGAACTGAATCGTTAACCCATTGTTTTAATTCTTCCCATTGTTCATCTGTGAGTTCCCAACCCGTCCAGTTTTCTAATTCTTGTTGATTGAAATCAACGTTTAATCCATCTATCATAATTTAATTTGTGTTTTATACCCACTCGGTGTTTGGGTTTCTTAAAGAGGTGAAACCTTAACCTCATCACTCAAATACAATAACAATATACGAGTGTAAGTGTGGTGGTATCAGTTTGTTTTTTAGTTATACCACCACTTTAGTTTTGTTCAAATTTTTTTATTGGATTTTATCTATTATCGAACCAATAAACTCATATTCTGGAACTCTATTTTCCATATAATACGGTGTTGATTGGTATGTTTGAATACACATAATAATAAATTGAGTTTCTTCTTCTGTTAATTCGTAATTCATAATCTTTAATTTTAATCTGATTCTCACTTTTCAAAACGAAGGGGAAAAACCTCAACCCTCAAATACAATAACAATATACGAGTGTAAGTGTGGTGGTATTTCACTACATTTGTCTGATACCACCACATATAAATTCTTACATATGAAGAGAAACAAGGATTATCGTAGTAAAGGAGAAAAGTTCTTTTTAGAATATCTACCAACTGAGGTTTTTGATTCACTTAAACCAAAGGAAAGAGAGAACTATAAGAAGTATAGGGATAACCATCGTTATATGTTTAATGGAAAGGTTCAGATTAAGAAGTGGGAGGAAGAAATCTCTAAACTGAAAGATAAAATCAAGAGTAAGAAAATTCAAATCAATGGTGATGATAATAATAGTGGTTGGAAACAGAAAATGATGATTGGTTATGAAGGTGTTCAACAACTTTCTAAGGATTACAAGTTTAATTTATCCATTGGATTTAGATATCGTAAATCAAAGATTCTAAAGAATGAGGAGAATTATGAAAGTGGTAAGATTGGAACTAAGAAAGATTTAAGAAATCAAACTACATTCAAGGGAGAAACTCTTAAATCTAATCCTTCACTATATCTAAGGATAACAAGAACCAAAGATGTATTTAAGAATCTGTATGTTGGTAAAGAGGAAGATGTAAGATTATCAATTGGTAGGATATACAAAGAAGATTGGAGTAAGGAATCTATTGAGTTTGTAAAGGATGAGGTAAGGGTTATTTATACAACTTATATTAGATACAATGTATTCCATTCTAATTGGGGTGAGTTCTTCAACAAGAAACATACTCTTTCTGATGTTGAACATTGGAGTAAGAAGATGGGTGATAAAAGATGGGATTGGTAAATAAAAAAAGGATTATATCAAACAACAAAGACACCATATTTAACCAACTGATAGATTAACTATAACTCTTTCAATCTTCAAAGTCTATCAAAGTTTGAATCAAATCTATTTTGATACTTTAATCATTTTAAACTACACTAAGGTGTGATTTTGTTTCATCTCATTTTCCCATTCTAATAAATCAGTTTTCCTGATGTATTTTTTATGAGATGATATTTGTATCATCGGTAACCCAAACCTTCTTCTCCACTCTTCTATGGTGGTTCTATTTACGTTATACATCTTCATTAATTGTTGTTTTGTTATTCTTTCTTCCATTGTTTCTCTTCTTCTTTTTTTAATAATTTATAGAATAATTTACTATATCCTTCTTTATCTTTTCTCTTTCTATAAGGTTCTAATTCTTTGTAAAAATTATTAACCAGTTCTGATTTTCTAATTAACTCATCAATGAACTCTTTTGGATTTTCTTTAATCCATTTTATAGATTCAGAATCTAATTTAGTTTGTTTCATCTTTAAACAGTTTTATATAAATAGTATCAACCTTTAGTTTTTAAGTAAAAGGTTGTAATCTTTTTTTCAAACTTTTTAATTTGTTTGAATTCTTAAAATATTTCACAATTAGATATAAAGATTCCATTAGGGAATTATTCCCTTTATTGAAAACTTTACCATTTTTCAGTTGAATCTAACAAATACCCCAACAACGATTCTTCCTACATGTATTTTTACGAGTTCATACCTTTCTTCCTTTACCTCTCGGAACACTAATGAATGGTTTTACCTATCGGTGAGTATTGTTCATTATCGGGTTCTTCCCCCTGTGTCAGGTGTAGTTCTCGGTAGATTAAGTATATCTTAAAGTAATCTACAACTCAGTAGAACAATGTGTTCTGAGTATAAGTATTACAAAGTGAAGGAAAACGTAAAAAAGGTGAATAATTGGTTAAATGGTAAAAAATATAATTCCTTAAAGGAAAATATTTTCTTTTTACTTAGATTAATAGGAAGATAAAAGTTTTTAAGGGTAAGAAAAATACGTTATTTTTATCTACTGAATCAGTAAAACGGGTTCGTTAATCTTACTAACATGAAAGAAAAAATAGGATTACTTTATCGTGTTTCCTCCCAAATTCAAGAAACTGATGGAGGTTCTTTGGATACTCAAAGAGAAATGGGTAAAAGAATGAGTAAAAAATTAGGTTTTAATTATATGGAATTTGATGAGGGAGTTCAAAGTTCATTTAATGTTGAAATTAACTTTCGTCCAAAAGTTGTAGAACTACTTACCGAGATTCAAAAACCAAATGGAATTAGAAAGGTTTGGGTATTCAATACTGATAGGTTAGGTAGATATTCTAATTCCTGGAACACTATTCTTAAAGTATTTTTAGATTACGGAGTTGAAGTGTATGTTGGAGAAGGTCATAAACCCTATGATTTATCAAATTTAACCGATAAACTTACATTAGGAGTATTATCCCTTATATCTCAGTATGATAATGAATTACGGAGAATGAGAAGTATAATGGGGAAAAGAAACTCTCTTAAAAGTGGGAACACCTATTTAGGTTCAACCATTCCATTTGGTTATTCTGTTGAAGATAAAAAACTGATTAAAAACAAAACTGAAAGTAACTATGTGAAAGAGATTTTCAAAATGTATAATCAAGGTGATTCTACAATGGATATTAAGGTTTTTTTAGATAAACAACCTGATATAAAACCAAGAAAAACAAAGTTTGGATGGAATTTAGGAACTATTCAAAAGATGTTGAGAAACCAACTTTACATTGGAGTTCAAAAATGGAGATGGGAAGAAAAACTTCCCAATGGTGAATCAACTTTAATTGAAGAGATTGAAATTAAAACCCCGAAACTCATAGATAAAAAAATATATGATGAGGTTCAGAAAAAATTGGATTCCCGTGTAAGAAATAACACCCCAAAAGAAAACAGATTTATGTTAAGGGGGATATTAAAATGTTCAGTTTGTGGTTTAATGTTGTCTGAAAGGGAACAAAAAAACCCAATGTATTATGGAAGATGTAGGGAATATAGTTGGAAATACAACAAAGAGAAATTCAAATTTGATGATTGTGGATTAACAAAAGGATTAAGAACCTCTTCAACTGATAAAGTTGTTTTAGATAAGGTGTTATCAACTCTTCAAAATTCTAAAACAATTCGTGAGGAGTACAAGAAAAAGAATTTAACTCCAAAGTGGGAAGATGAAAAGGTAAATAAAAAGAACCTTAAAAAATTAAGAGTTTATATAAATGAAACTGAAAATGAAATTGATAGGTATAATGATGAGATAATTCAAATAGAATTTGATATTAGGATTGGTAATTTAACTCAGAAGATTGGTGAAAAATTGAGAGAAAAATTTAATTTAATCATATTAGAAAATCAGAAGAAGTTGAACTCATATAAAAAAGAAGAGGTTCTTCTTTCTGATACAAAGGGTTGGATTAGTTGGATAGATAGAATGAATAAAGAATTAGAAAAAGTTCCAAACTATAACCTATCAAAGAAAACTACCTTTTTAAGAGAAAATATAGAAAGGATTGATGTTCGGTATGATTCAAGTTCAAAATCACATAAAATGGATATCTCCTTTAACAAACCAATCATTGGAGATAAAATGATATACAAAAACTCCAAAGATGATGAAGGGTTCAAGGATTATGAAATTATTACTGGTTATAAAAATGTAAAAGTAGAAGTTCCGATTGATGAAAAAAGAAATACATTAAGTTTAAATGATAGAATTAAATTAAACTCTTTAATTTTGGAACTTAAAGAAAATAGGAATTTATCTCATTCAGAAGTTTGTGATGAATTAAATTTAAAAGGGTTAAGAACTCCAACAAATAAGGAGTGGGATAAACCTAAATTATCTTCCTATTACAACTATATTAAGAAACAATACAAGTTGGGAAAGGAATAAGGGGTAAGATTAATGAACACAAAAAATTAACCTATTACGGTGGAGTAGTGTTTTGTGACTACCGTGTTCACCCCTATATTAACTCAATTTTATTTGTAAGTATCTGTTTTACAGTAACATCCACAAAACTATGGAAATCAAACTATTCACAGTATCAAGTGGATTTATTTGATAAAATATCTAAATTAAAGGGGGATGTATTCACCCCCTTGAATTATAAAAAGATAGCAGAACTCTTAAATAATGAAGGTTATAAAACCCCTCGTGGTTCTATTTTTCGAAACAATCATGTTTTTTCAATTTATAAAAAAGGTATGATTAGAAAAGAAAGATTAGAAAGAAAAGATGTTGTGGAGGTGCAGGATACATTAGTTCAAATTTGTTACCCAACAATTAAACCCTATTAGATGAAGGAGGTACTTCTTTTAGTATTTATACAATAATACATAGTATGATTATCTAACATAATATATCATAATTCCATTTTAATATATTGTAAAAAAATTAACTTTACTATCTATCAATCTCTTTACTTCTTTCAATTCTTCCATTCTCCCATGATCGTAAATCTTTAATTCTAACAAATTTACGTTTGTCTGAAATCACAATAAGTGGCAGTTTATATTTTACAACCCAAGTTTCAAATGTTTTACGATTTATTTGGTAAAGTTCCATGATATCCTTTTTTGATAATCGTTCTTCAGTTTTTGTATTCATCCTTTATAATTCTTTTTTTTAAACAGTTCATTTCTATTATTTACCCTAATCAGAGAATTCAATTCTGATATATACTCATTACGAACTGATACTATTGTCTTTACTTTATCTATATCCATATCTTCTTTTTTAATTATATTGTAGATATGTTTATCAAGTAGGTGTATTGTTTTACTTATTTTTTCAATATTGGTAATGCTCATTTATATTAGTGTTTTGGTTAATCCTTCTTTATTCATATAGTTTATAAATCCGATTTCGTTATAGATGTAGTGTGTATCTACTTCTCCATACTTCCCATTACAACCATAGATTGTATCTAACCCTTCTTTTCTTTCTTGCCATATATTTCCACCTATGAACCGAGATAGTTGATTGTAGAGGTTCGTTTTATCTGTATAATTAATTAAAAGATGCATGTGGAATTTGTTTTTATGATTATCCCTTTCAACTACATAGGAGGTTGTCATCTCTTTATCTATCTTCTTTAATTTCCTATGTAGAGTTAAGATTTGTTTATTATAATCTTTAGAGGATATGTTCTCTTTCCTTCCTCCTTTACTTATACTTATCTTTCTGATTGTAACTCCTAGAGAATCCATTGTAGTAGTAGTTTTTATATATGAAATCCCCATAACCATAAGGATTTATATTTGATTTGAATAAATGTTTTTTACTATTCCATATTCACCCATTCTCATGGTCATGTTGTGATGGGTTTTACACAATTCTACCTATACATATACAGTTTTTTCTCAAACGTAATTAATTTTAAGGTTTTTTAAAAAAAAAGGGTGAAATCATCACCTATGAATAGGAAAAATAATTATCAAATAAATTTTTGAGTATCGTATCCAACGAAGTTTCGGTAGATTTGATTGCAAATTCTTCCAACCGTCCCACTTCCACAAAATAAGTAAAGGATAGTTTGTCCTTCATTACTCGTTTGCAAAATAGGGAGTAATACAATTTGTCCAGTTACAAGAAACCTTATCACTTCATAAAACTTGCACCTTTCTAAAATCTTCGCTACCTTCGTTTTATGAAAATCAAAGTTGATTATTTAAAACATCATCCTAAGAATAAAGAAATTTACAATCTATCATCTATTGAAGAATTGATGGAGAGTATCTCTGAAGTTGGATTACTTCAATCCTTGATTATTGACCAACACCATCAGATTATAAGTGGAAACAGAAGGTTTGAATCTATAAAGAGATTGGAATGGGAAGAGGTTGAAGTTGAACAACGATTTGTGGAAGAAGGGGAGGAAGAATTACTACTCATTCACTTCAACAAACAACGAATAAAGAGTTTTAAGGAACTTATAAATGAATACTTAATACTTCATGGTTTTCATAGAAAAGGACAAGGGAAAAGAACAGATTTAACTTCTGTTAAATCTAACCAAGGTTCTTCACGAGATTTTGTTTCTAAAGAATTAGGAATTTCTTCTTCTCAATTACGAAGGTTGGTATATATCTTTAAAAAAAGACCAGAGTATATCGATTTATTAGATAAAGGAATTCTTACCGTAAACCAATCGTATCTGCAAATTCAAAGAGAAGAAAAGGAGAAAGAAAGTAAGAATTTAAATGATTTATCAGTAAAAAATCACAATACAGAAAAACCGAATTGGAAGGTTTTCTATAAATCTTCTCACGATATGTGTGAGATAAAAGATGGAGAGATACAAACCATTTTTACTTCTCCTCCTTATTGGAATAAAAGAACTTATTCTGAAGAAGAAGGGTTAGGAAATGAGAAAACCTCTGAAGAGTTTGTAAATAACCTTTCAGAACATCTCAGAGACTGTAAAAGAGTATTGAATGATAGAGGGAGTTTCTTCTTAAACTTGGGAGATACTTTTTATAAAGGAAACCTACAAAATGCACCTCATAGAGTAGTTCTTAAACTTCAAGAACAAGGTTGGATATTAAGAAATACTATTATCTGGTCTAAAACAA